>Ga0208648_1002412_pt1 | contig 13074 bp, 11 predicted proteins | sample AntAceMetag02UKL_FD_184772 | JGI IMG/M metagenome (GOLD analysis project Ga0208648, IMG submission 184772) | Saline lake microbial communities from Ace Lake, Antarctica - Antarctic Ace Lake Metagenome 02UKL (SPAdes) (version 2) | ecosystem: Environmental > Aquatic > Non-marine Saline and...
TCACCATAGTTATCAGCTGAGAAAAAGCGCGTGTTTGCGAGGTTTACGCCTGCGCGCTAGTTTTGTCAGGAAGAAGGGCTAAAAACCGATCCATGATGAAAGTCAAAAAAATGAGCTGAATGGTTACGCCAGAGGAATTAAAAACAACAACCAGATAAAGCCCGCATTTTGTATATAGGTCTCAGTACCAGCAGGGATTTTACCGATTAAAGTACCCGATGTCGCAATCAGCGTCATTGGATCACCGCCCATTGCACCGAACATACCCACTGTCATAGAAAGCGGAATGAGCATCTGCATGGTGGTCACACCAAAGTTACCTAAACCCGCATTTAACCCTAACGCCAGACCTTGTACTTTTTTCGGAAAGAAAAAGCTGATATTGGACATCGAGGACGCAAAGTTACCGCCACCAAAGCCAGATAATAAAGCCAGAACCTGAAATACCCAAAAAGGAGTACTTTTATCCTGCAGAGCTAAGCCTGTACCTAAAGCGGGTATCATAAGTAAAGCCGTGGTAAAAAAGATAGTATTACGCCCACCACATAAGCGAATAAAAAAACTACTTGGAATTCTTAGCGTTGCACCTGTTAAGCCCGCAATCGCCATCAACGTAAATAACTGGGATTTCTCATAGGGAAAGCCCAGGTTCAACATTTGTACCGTGATAATTCCCCAATATAACCACACGGCAAAACCACATAATAAACTTGGAATCGAAATCCATAAATTTCGATTGGCGATCATCTTACCTTCTGACTCCCAGAAATCAGAATCTTCTACATCCCACTTTTTTAAATCAGCCACTACATTCCCTCATAATTAATAATATTTATGTTTTAATTATAAATCTTATCATCAGGAAAAGCCCCTTGTTTATTGCCTTTCACAGTAGCGTAACATACTGATACTAAAGATAATAACCAAGCATTTCACTTGGTTATTATCTTTATATCGATACTATAGTTATACATCAAGCTAATTTGTAAGGTTTTTTTATAACTGCAGTAAAAACAATAATTTAAATATGGTTTATTATTCTCGGTTATTGTTTCCTAATAGCAAATAATTAATTTCTATTACATTTTTTATGCTGCGCCCTCTTTGCGATATATTCTGATCGTTTACCTTAATTTAATCATTTAACCCAAAGATGAATCTACAACTCGCTTCAGTCTTAACCAGCAAGTTTGCATATTTAAAGGGCTAGCTAGTTAACCCTTCTTATACAAGATATGGGACTGTATGCGATTAGATATATCGGGATATATTTATACAAATCCATGATTTTTTAATTCATCTAATTGGCTAGTTCAACCCATGGGTTTGATTATGCCTACACAGCCTATAGTCGGTAGAGGCTCTAACTGACTACATTTTTCATATTATTGGTTACGTGCATAAATTAACTTTAGCCATAGAAACAATTAATCATTGTTATTTAAACTCATTTAACTGAGTTATTTCACATCAATAAATCATTAAATAACTATATTTATAAGCACTAACACTTAAACTAATTATCCTATTAAATATAAACCATTGATTCAATAACCCAATGCTCTGCACCAATTATTTTGGCACGATACCTGCTGCTTTTACAATGAAACAGACTACTCCGCGACATACTTGTAAAACAGCAGATTTACGATGATTCCTGGAATTGTCAAACTTTAATAGCCTCCGATAGAACATGGGATTTACTTTTTATTAATTAGGTATTCAATGAAAACAACAATTATAAAAACATTATTACTGAGCACTTTGATCAGCCCTGCCATTCAAGCAGCAAACCATCAAGCACTTACAGATATGGATTTTCATAATCCAGATCCGGCAAAAGTACAGCTAGGGAAATTTTTATTTTATGACAAAATTATTTCAGGTAATAAAAATATCTCCTGTGCAAGCTGTCATCACCCTTTGGCAGGCACAGGCGATGGTTTGGCGTTACCTGTCGGCGAAGGTGGCAAGGGATTGGGCGTAACGCGTGATACAGGTACCGGGGATGATGCCATTCATGAACGTGTACCAAGAAATGCACCGCAGTTATTTAATCTGGGTGCAAAAGAGTTTGTGACCATGTTTCATGATGGCCGTGTCACTGAAAATCCAGACCATCCATCGGGGTTTGATTCTCCAGCGGGTGATGATTTACTTCCAGGGCTGGATCATTCTCTTGCCGTTCAGGCAATGTTTCCACCTACTTCAGCAACGGAAATGGCAGGTCAAGCAGGAGAAAATAACGTTGCTGATGCGGCTGCAGCTGGCAATGTTCGTGAAGTCTGGCGTTTATTAACTAAGCGAGTCACGGATATTGCAGAATATAGTGAATTATTGAGCCAAGTATATCCAAGTGAAACGATCACATTTGCTCACATAGCCAATGCCATTGGTGCTTTTGAAGCAACTGCATACCGTGCGGATAACAGTCCTTTTGACCGTTATCTGAGGGGCGAAGATACACTTTCATTTTCTGCAGAAAGGGGTTTTCAAATATTTAAGAATAAAGGAAATTGTGCCTCCTGTCATAGCGGTGCCTTACAAACAGATCATGATTTCCATGCTTTGGGAATTCCACAAATTGGCCCTGGTAAAGGGGATGGAATCGATGGTCAGGATGATTTTGGTCGCGAACAAGTGACTGGCGATAGTGCAGATAGATACCGGTTCCGTACTCCAACTTTACGTAACGTCGCAATAACTGGCCCATGGGGGCATGACGGGGCTTATGATACTTTGGAAGCAATGGTAATGCATCACATTAACCCAGTAGAAAGCCTAAATAATTATGACATTAGCCAGGCACGCTTGCCATACAATGCAGAATTAAGTCCCTTAGATGGCATCGCACACAATGACCTGGCAAGACGTGCAGCAATTGAAGGCGCTATAGAAATTAGCTCTGTCAATCTCAACCAAAAACAAATCAGTTATTTACTTGACTTTTTGAATGCTTTAACTGACTCAGCCAGTTTAGATATGCGTTCAACAGTGCCGAATAGAGTACCTAGCGGCTTACCCATAGCTGACTAACCCCTCCCAAGCCCGATTACAGATATTGTTCTCGGGCTTGTCTTGCATTCCCCTTCTACATTCCATACAAGCCCACTTGTTCACAGAAATTACAGCTTTTATTCAGTTAAATTCTATATCTCCGTAACATGGTATAGTCAAAAAATATCATGTAATTTTTGGCATCCTTCATTTGGAGCTAAAAGTAGTTTACCCTTTTTAGGCTGAGTTATCGTCATCCTATGCTTATAGTCGCTAGGTTACAATTAACAATTCTAGCACAAAGGCAGAACACACTATTAATCGTCATGCGTGTTTAACACCGTCAGGAATGTAAGTACCTGCCTTTATTTACGAGAGTTAAGCTGAACAGTTCGAAAGGTCATCATGAACCTGCATTTAGGATTGCGAGCTAAGATCTCAATATTAAATTAGGAGATTTAAGGTGAAAAAATTTGTCGGTATTGATATTTCCAAAGAGACATTTGATATTTATTTTGAGCAAGAAGATAAAGGCTGCCATGTCAAATTACAGCAGACAGAAGAGGACTACAAAGTCTTGCTTCATTTGATTAGTAAAGACGCAATTTGCATCATGGAAGCAACGGGCAATTATCATTTAAATTTAGCCCATTACCTTCACCAAGCAGGTATAAAAGTGATTGCAGAAAACCCATTAAAAATAAAGCGGTTTTCACAAATGAGCTTACAAAGAACCAAAACAGATAAGGCAGATGCCAAGCTTATTTATGAGTATGGACGGGTTATTTTATCCTCAACAGAACCTCATTTTTGGCAACCTGACAAAACAGAAATAGGTCATTTAAAACAGCATGATACAGTCAGAAGTCAACTAATAAAGCAACGTACTGCACTGAGTAATAGTGAAGAGGCGTTGAACGCTTTGACTCATTTAAATGATGAAGTTACTCAAGTATTGAATGATATGGTTACCGCTGTTGATAAGGCCATAAAACAGCTTGATAAAGGCATGCTTAAGCTCGTTAAAGAGCATCATGCAGAGACGTTTGATTTGGTTATCAGTGTGCCAGGGGTAGGTGTCAAAACAGCGACCATGATGATTTGTTTAACGGATGGATTCAAGAAATTTTCCCACGATCAAGTTAAGCAATTTATTAGCTATATAGGGATGAGCCCAAGAATATTTGAATCGGGGACCAGTGTTAAAGGGCGAGCCCATATTAGCAAGGTAGGGAATAGTAGGATGAGATCGATGTTGTACATGTGTAGCTGGACAGCCAAAAGAAAAAATCATCAATGCGCAGCATTATATGAGCGTTTATCAGGGAAAGGAAAACCCGAAAAAGTAATAAAAGTAGCCATTGCTCATAAACTTATTCGTCAAATTTTTGGGGTTATCAAAAGTGGCGAACCTTTCTCAAAAGAGTATGCTTAATGATAATTTAGTTGACATTAAGCACAGTTCATTCCTGCATGCTTCTAGCAGGAATATTGCGTAACAAAGAGATTCCCGATAAAGCTTGTGCCCAGCTTGACTGGGTAGACTTCGGGAATGACGAGACTCTTAACATACTGATATTTTAAGATTTTTTTAATTTGGCTGTGAGTTGTACGTAATCAGGTACATTTATGACGACTCTGATATTGCAGCTACAAACTTAAGACGGGACATACGACAGGAGTGAAATAACTTTAGCTATTTCCGAAACAGCAATAGCTAAAGCTATTGTACTCCTGCATAGGGAATGGAATCTCCATTGTCCCGTCTTAAATTTGTAGCCGATATTGCTTATTCAGGTAACAAAAGCATCTTGTATTTGTCGTTTTGAGAAAAACCCCATAGGCTCTGCTCCAGTCTTAAAATCAGGATTGCATGTGAACATAACGTGAACGTATTAATGCATTGCGTTCACGCGATGTTCACATACATTGCCTTAAACTCTTAAGCAAATGTTCCACCAGCCTGACAGAGGTACTCTATTTATGAACAGCAATATATCAGTAAAATCCACAAAGATTACTTTGCTGCAGTGGTTTGACAGCAGTAAAGAGCCAGGTAGCCACGCTAATATTGAAGCTATAGACTGGATGCGTGTCATTCCTTTTATATTGATGCATCTTGCCTGTTTGCTGGTTTTTGTTGTTGGCTGGAGTCCTGTTGCCTTATGGGTTGCCCTGGCGTCTTATTTATTACGTATGTTTGCCATTACCGCGTTTTATCACCGCTATTTTTCACATAAGGCATTTAAAACCAGCCGCGTGTGTCAATTTATCTTTGGTGTTTTAGGGGCGACCGCAACCCAAAGAGGTCCTGTCTGGTGGGCGGCAAATCACCGCCATCATCACCGTTATTCTGATACTGATCAAGATATACATAGCCCTCGACAGGGTTTTATATGGAGTCATATGGGCTGGTTTCTCAGCCTGAAACACTTTAATACCAAAACCAAATGGGTGCGTGATTTGCAGAAATTTCCTGAATTACGCTGGCTGGACCGTTTCGATATCCTGGTGCCTGTTGTTTACGGTATTGCCATGTGGTGTCTCGGGGCATGGCTAGAAGCCTATTACCCGCAACTGAATACCAGTGGCTGGCAGCTATTTATCTGGGGCTATATGGTCTCTACCGTGGTGTTGATTCATTGCACTTTATTTATTAACTCCCTGGCACATATGTATGGCAGTCAGCGCTTTGATACCGGTGATGATAGTCGTAACAACGGTTTACTTGCTTTAATTTCGCTGGGCGAGGGCTGGCATAACAACCATCATCATTATCCGGTATCGGCAAAACAGGGGTTTTACTGGTGGGAAATTGATATCAGTTATTATTTATTACGCTTAATGGCGCTGTTGGGTTTGATTTGGGATTTGCAGGAGGTGCCTGCGCATCGACTATTGAGTAAGCGTTTACCAAGGATTTAATGATGAAAATTGCAATTGTAGGCAGTGGCATTTCGGGCTTGTATGCCGCTCATTACCTCAGCAAACAGCATGATGTGACGGTGTATGAAGCGAATGCCTATCTAGGCGGTCATACAGATACTCATCACTTAATGCTCAATGATCACAGCTATGCGGTGGACACCGGATTTATTGTGTTTAACGAACACAATTACCAGAATTTCTGCCGTTTTATTAAGGAACTGGGTGTTGATTCACAGGCGACAGATATGACGTTCAGCGTCAGTGATAGTGCAAGTGGCCTGGAATATAACGCGACCACCATGGATAAGTTATTTTGCCAGCGCAAGAATTTATTCAGTCCGCGCTTTTATCGTATGGTCTGGGATATTATTCGTTTCTATAAACAAGCGCCTGAACTATTGCACAGTAAAGATGATCAGCAAACCATTGGTGACTATCTGCGCAGCAATCATTATAGCCAGACCTTTATAGACGACCATATTTTACCTATGGCCTGTGCTTTATGGTCCGGTCCAGCACATGTTTTACAGCAGTTTCCCGCACGCTATCTGGTCGCCTTTTTAAATAATCATCAAATGCTGCAGCTTGACGAGCGCCCACTATGGCGCACGGTTAAAGGTGGGTCGGATAGTTATGTGCAGGCGTTCAGCAAACAGTTTTCCGGACAGTTGCGTTTACATACTCCGGTGCAAATTATCAGTCGCAGTAAAGACGGTATCAGCATCAGTACCGAAAAAGATCATAAAAGTTACGATCAGCTTATTATGGCCTGTCATAGCGATCAGGCGCTGGATTTATTATCCGATGCAACACCTGAAGAAACCGAGATACTGGGTGCCATTAGCTATCAGACTAATCAGGTTGCCTTGCATACCGATGCACACCTAATGCCTAAACACCCTAAAGCCTGGGCTAGCTGGAATGCACTCAAATTACAGCAGCACTCTGGTTTATGCACAGTGAGCTATTATATGAACTTGCTACAGAACATTGACTGTCCGGAGCCTTTGATTGTCACTTTAAATTGCAATGACCTGATCGACCCGGAAAAGATTCTGGTTAAACGCAACTACCATCACCCGGTTTATACCCCGAAAACTCTGGCAGCACAGAAGCGTCGACATGAAATTAGCGGTCATAACCGTACGTATTATGCAGGTGCTTACTGGGGCTGGGGGTTTCATGAAGACGGTGCTAAAAGTGCACAGGATGTGGTCGATAGCATACTCGCAGATCATGACTGAATTAAATAGCCGCTTATGTGTTGGCACGGTGCGCCATCGCCGTTTTAGCCCGAAACAACATGACTTTAGCTATCCGTTGTTTATGAGCCTGATTGATCTGGATGAGCTGGAGCTAGTGATCGCCACCAGCCGCTGGTGGTCTAAAGAAAGCTTTAATCTGGTCAGTTTTTATCGACGTGATTATATCGGTAAACCCGGACAGACCATTCAGCTTGCTGTGCAGGAGAAAATAAAGCAACACACAGGCAAGGATTTCTGCGGGCGCATCTGCTTGTTAACTAATTTGCGTTATCTGGGCTATGCTTTTAATTCAGTCAGCTTTTATCTGTGTTATGCAACAGGGAGCGATTACCCCGATTATATTCTTGCCGAAATCACCAATACTCCCTGGAACGAACGTCACTGTTATGTACTGGACTGCCAAGCAACAACAGATCAACAAGGCAAATATGCTTTTAGCTTTGCCAAGCAGTTTCATGTTTCGCCGTTTATGCCGATGGATTTACAGTATTGCTGGCACGTTAAACTGAGTCCTGAATCGACCACTATACACATAAGCCTGACACAGGATCAGCAACACTGTTTCGATGCCACGCTGCAATTACAAAGTATCGCGGTTAACCCACAGACTTTACGCAATATACCGCTGCGCTTTCCCTTTATGACCCTGAGGGTAGTCTTGGGTATTTACTGGCAGGCTTTGCGCCTGTGGCTGAAACGCGTGCCAGTATACGACCATCCCGTTAACTAAATAATACGAGGAATCATTATGAATGCATCAGTAGAATCGTTAACAACACCTGCCAGCCGTCTGGATTTATTCTTACGACGTTCCTTGCTGGATAAGCTGGCAAAAATTGAACATGCGCGTTTAAGCATTACTGACCCGATAGGCAGTTATGAATTTGGTTCAGATGCTGCAAACGATCTTAGTGCTTGTATTGTGGTGACCGATCTAAGTTTTTATCGTAAATTAGCTTTGGGTGGTTCTATCGGTGCCGCCGAAGCCTATATGGATAGACTCTGGACGACAAGCGACCTGACTAAAGTCATCCAGATTATGGTGCGTAACCGTGATTTGCTGGACAGTATGGAAGGCGGTTTTGCGACGCTGGCAAATAAATTTCTCACTACCTGGCACCAAAAAAATCAGAATACCGCAAGCGGCAGCCGTAAAAATATTGCTGCGCATTATGATCTGGGTAATGATTTTTTTAATCTATTTCTTGATCAGCACGGTATGTATTCATCAGCTATTTTTTATACCCCGGAGATGAGTCTGGAACAAGCCTCTACTGCGAAACTGCAACGTATCTGTGCAAAGCTTGATTTACAGGCAAGTGATCACTTAATAGAAATTGGTACTGGCTGGGGTGGTTTTGCCGCCTATGCCGCTAAAAACTATGGTTGTAAAATTACCACCACCACTATTTCTGTGGAACAGTTTAATGCCGCCGAACAACGCATGTTGAGAGAAGGCGTTGCTGATAAAGTGACCGTGATCATGCAGGACTATCGTGAGTTACAAGGTCAGTATGACAAGCTGGTTTCGATAGAAATGATCGAGGCTGTCGGGCATCAATATTTAGATACTTATTTACAAAAGTGCGCCAGCCTTTTGAAGCCGGAAGGACTGGCTGTGATCCAGGCAATTACCATCGAAGACCAGCGTTATCAGCAGGCCTTAAACAGCGTTGATTTTATTCAGCGATATATATTTCCTGGCAGTTTTATTCCCTCAGTCAGCGCTATTGTTAACAGTAGCGCTACACAAAGCGATATGCGCTTGCTTAACCTGGAAGATCAAGGTGCAAGTTATGCACTGACCTTAAATCATTGGCGCCAGCGTTTAATGAGCAACCTGGAAACAGTTCGCCAACAAGGCTATAGCGAAGAATTTATCCGCATGTGGGAATTTTATCTGTGTTATTGCGAAGGCGGTTTTCTGGAAAAATCCACCTCCAGTGTACAGTTGATGTTTGCCAGACCGGGCAATCGACGTCAGCAGTGGTTATCTGATGATGCAGCGTAGCAATTTAATCAACCTGCTCTGCTTACAGGTTCTGTGGTTTGTAGCCGTGATCGGTGCGTCGGCAGGGCTAGTCTCGCCAGCATTTCTGATACTTAATGCCTTTATGGTCTGGCAGTTGCTCCCGGCTAATCGAGAACAGGGGGATTTTTCCTTAGTATTAGTCGCATTATTGCTAGGTTTTATTTTAGATAGTAGCTGGATCAGTTTAGGCTGGATACAGTATTCCAGCCCGAATTCCATAACCAGACTGGCACCGATATGGATCCTGTTATTATGGATGGGTCTGGCACTCACGCTTAACCATTCATTAGCCTGGTTACAGCAAAGACTTGGACTTGCGGCATTATGCAGTGCAATTAGCAGTCCCTTATCTTATTTAGGCGCCGAACGTCTGGGTGCATTACAGCTGAAAGGGGATTTCTGGCTATGGTTTTTTAGCATGGCTTTAAGCTGGAGCATCATAGTGCCGTTTTTATTATGGCTAGCACATAAATTACGTACATCAGATGTCATATAGCCTATATTGGGAGCTTGCGCAATACAAGACAATCCATGCTCTCGATTTCGCGTATTACGCAAGCTCGATCCTCAAGCGTAAAAACACCTAAGGAGATACTTGAATGACTGAATTAATCATCGTTGCGCTGTTTGCCAGCCTTGCCATGTTGATCGCCTGGCTACACCAGCAACACACTAAAAATGCAGGTATTGTTGATGTCGTCTGGGCATTCGGCATGATGCTCGCTGGACCTTACTATGCCTTTTCAGGTTCTGCTCCTTTGGGTTTGCAATGCGCTTTAGCCGCGCTAACTTTTATCTGGTTCTTGCGTTTAGGCTGGCATTTACTAAAGCGCTTTAAAGGTGAATATGAAGATGGCCGTTATCAATCCATGCGTAAAGCCATGTCCGGTCATGAAGGTCTGGGTTTTTTTGTATTCTTTCAATTGCAAGCCGGTTTTATCTGGGGATTATCCCTGCCTTTCTGGGCAGTTGCGCAAAATACATCGCCAAGCTTGTTAGCTATTTGCAGTGGCTTATTGCTTGCGCTGATTGCCCTATGGGGAGAAAGCACCGCCGATCAACAACTTGCCGAGTTCAGAGCTCAGCCGGAAAACAAAGGTCGCAGTTGCCGTCAGGGCTGGTGGCGCTATTCACGTCATCCGAATTACTTTTTTGAATGGCTGCACTGGTTTGCTTATCCATTGCTAGGCTGGGGCAGTGAATACCAGATACAGCTCTGGCTAGCACCGCTGGCCATGTTTGCTTTTTTATATTTTTTTACCGGTATTCCTTATACCGAACGCCAGGCTTTATTAAGTCGTGGCGAGGATTACCGCCACTATCAACAAACCACGTCCGCATTTTTTCCGTGGTGGCCGCGTAATAAACAAATTTAAAGGAGATAAACCATGCAACTGATTGACCTGGCAGAACAGCAAAAATTACCTGATTATTTGATTCGGCTGGGCATACGCCGATTACTTAAAGTCCGTTTGCGCGATGAATTTGCGCAGGATATTGAACAGCAGAGTGAGCGCTATCGCGCCTTGCTTGATGAACTGCGTGCCAGCCCTATCGCCATTGCAACCGTTGCCGCGAATGAACAGCATTATGAAGTGCCTGCCGGTTTTTTTCGTCTGGCTTTAGGTGAACACCTGAAGTACTCTTCTTGCTACTGGGATGAGCATACCGACAATTTGGATCAGGCCGAAGCGAAAATGCTGGCCTTGTATCTGCAAAGAGCCGAATTAAGCGAAAATCAGGATATTCTCGAATTAGGTTGTGGCTGGGGATCATTGACTTTATATATGGCAAAACACTTACCAGATAGCCACATTACAGCAGTGTCCAACTCCCATTCGCAACGCGATTATATTATGCAGCAGGCCCATGAAAGAGGCTTAGACAATGTCGAAGTGATCACTTGTGATGTCAATCAGCTGGAACTGGATCGCCAGTTTGACCGTATCGTTTCCATTGAAATGTTCGAGCATATGCGTAATTATGAGTATCTGTTAGGTAAAGTTGCCAGCTGGCTTAAGCCGCAAGGTAAATTATTTGTGCACATATTCTGTCATCGCTACCTTGCTTATCCGTTTGAAACCGAAGGCGATGATAACTGGATGGGGCGTTATTTCTTTACCGGTGGATTGATGCCCGCGCGCGATACCTTATTGCATTTCCAGCAACATTTAAAGATACAATACCAATGGGATTTATCGGGCGTACACTACCAAAAAACAGCTGAAGCCTGGCTACAAAATACCGATCAGCATCAACAGGCAATAATAGCACTGTTTAGCGAACGCTATGGTCAGCAGGAAGCGAAATTATGGCTGCAGCGCTGGCGTATTTTCTTTATGTCCTGCGCCGAATTATTTGGCTATCAGCAGGGTAATCAATGGCTGGTAACGCACTACCTGTTTAACAAGGATTAGTCTTTATGAGTAAAAAAGGGCTGCATTACAAACTGATCAAGGCATTTTTATTGCAGATCATCCTGATCAGCGCCGCCACGCTGTTTGGTGTATTTGCGGCGGCAAAAGTCGTCGAAGATGTGTTGCTTCAATCGGCTCTGAAAGGTGAAGCGGCATACTTCTGGAAGTTGTATCAACAGGATCCTGATTACCCCAGACCGAACACCTTGAATATGACCGGTTATCTGGCTACGAGTACTGATTTTTCCGAAGTGCCCGAGGCATTGCGTCATCTTGAACCAGGCTATGCGCGCGTAGCCTTCGGCGGACGCCAGCCGATAGTCTATGTGGAAGATTTAAATGCTACCCGCCTGTTTCTGGTATTTGATGAACAACAGGTATCCGATCTGTCGTTTTATTTTGGCGTCGTGCCTTTAAGTATAGTCCTGATAATGATTTACTTATTTGCATGGCTCGCCTATCAGCAAACCCGCAAGGCAATTTCACCAGTCGTTAAACTCGCACGTCTGGTCGATCAGTTTAATGTCCGTGAACAAAATCTTGATGAACTGGATCTGACTAGCCTGCGCGAATCTTCAGACGGCGAGGTGCTGATCCTGGTCGATGCGCTGATTCATTTTACCAAAAAGATTGATTCCTTTATCGAACGTGAGCGTAATTTTACCCGCGATGCCAGTCATGAGTTACGTACCCCGCTGGCAGTAATCAAGAGCTCGCTTGCTCTATTGCAAAAACGCAGTGATTATCAGCCTAGCGAAAACAAAGCAATCCAGTTAATCGATCGCACCGTGCGTGATATGGAAAGCCTGATAGCAACCTTATTGCTATTGGCACGCGAGGAATCATCGCCTTTGCCGGAAGATGATATAGTCGTCAACGACCTGCTGAAAACATTAATCGAACAACTACAACGCACTATCATTAAGCCGCAAATCCAGATCGTTATCCAGGAAAATAAACTGCTAACTATCAAAGCACCGGAAAAAGTACTGAGTATTTTGCTTAGTAATATTCTGAAAAATGCCTTTAGCTACACCGAACAAGGTCAGATTGTTATCAGTATTGACCAGCATCAGATTAGTATCAGTGATAGCGGTGTCGGGATAGCCTCGGATAAATTACAAAAAGTCTTTGATCCGTTTTATCGAATCAGCAGCGATAGCAAGGGCCATGGTCTGGGTCTAGCAATAGTCAAGCGCTTGTGCCATCGCTTTGGTTGGTCTTTAAAAGTACATAGTAAACCCAATGAGGGTACTTGTGTCAGTGTGTTTTTTTAGAACTAACAAGAGAAATTTATAAACAAATCAAGTATCCGCTATAAATTCTAGGGAGGCACAAAATTTCCCTGAGATTTTTCTTCAATCAGCTGTGCAAGAGAAGGCAGTTTGAATTCTCCGCTAACTCTGTCTCGAATATAATCATAAGTTCTCACCTT
>Ga0208648_1002415_pt1 | contig 13062 bp, 9 predicted proteins | sample AntAceMetag02UKL_FD_184772 | JGI IMG/M metagenome (GOLD analysis project Ga0208648, IMG submission 184772) | Saline lake microbial communities from Ace Lake, Antarctica - Antarctic Ace Lake Metagenome 02UKL (SPAdes) (version 2) | ecosystem: Environmental > Aquatic > Non-marine Saline and Alkaline...
CGCGGACAGGATATTATTTGAAAAAATTTATGAATGAAGGTGTAAACTTGGAAACGGGAAGCGAATCAGATGCCACTCATACATATACCTTATTAAGGGTAACAGAAGTTCTTCTGAATTTCGCTGAGGCAGCCAATGAAGCATGGGGGCCTGACGGGGATCTTAAAGGATATGGATTTACAGCAAGAAGTAAGATCGAAGAGTTGCGAAATCGTGCAGGGATAGATCAGCCCGATGAATATCTTGCTTCACTCGACCGTGACGGCTTAAGGGAACTGATACGAAATGAACGGCGAATTGAACTCTGTTTTGAAGAGTTTCGATTCTGGGACTTACGTCGTTGGGAGGAGTCGGAAGCTATAAATGATCCTGTTAAAGGAGTATTTATTGATCTGGAAGTAAATGTTGATACAGCCTATAATTATACTTCGATCGAAGAAAGAAAATATACTCCGGATAAGATCTATGGTCCGATACCGTACGAAGAAACTAGAAAGTATAATATTGAACAAAATAAAGGCTGGTAGTAGTAGTAATAATATCAGATAATAAGAAATTAGTTATGAAACAAAAATTTGTATTTATTCTATTTATCATTATTGGAATCATTGGATGTGAAGATCAGGATATTGATTTTCCCGATTACGATCTTAAAGCAGTTTATTTCCCGGTTCAAACTCCGTTAAGAACACTATCTCTGGGAGAAGACAGAATTGACAACTCGCTTGACAGAGAGTATAAATTCGATATAGGTGTCAGTATTGGAGGCATGTATGAAAATAAACAAGACTGGACAGTCGATTATGTAGTTGATCATTCATTAACTGATTCTGTATATACGAGTACATCTCCCGCGTATAAGATCAAGCCACTTCCGCAGGATTATTATACTCTTGATCCTGAGAATACAGTGATAATACAAAAAGGATCATTTAATGGGAGGATACGTGTTGAACTTACGGATAATTTTTTTGATGATACCCTGGCTGTTCTTGGTCACTATGTTATTCCGCTGAGAATAACCGGTACTTCCGCCGATAGTATATTATCAGGCTTTCCGGCAGTTCAGAATCCAAACAGTACAGATGCATCGCATTGGGAAATAGAACCGAAAAACTGGGTAATGTTTGGTATCAAATATGTGAATGCATACCATGGTTCCTATTTGCACAGAGGCCGGGATGTAACAGTGCTTACAGAAAGTGGTAATCCGGTTGATACAACCATATTCCGGGATAGGTATCGCGAAAGAGATCCGGTAATATGGCTGACAACCATTGGTAGAAAAACGGTTGTTACAAATGGCATAGGTGACCAAACAGGGGAAGATTATTCAATGGTTCTTGAATTCGATAATGACAAAGGAGCCAATGGCAATGTAGTAGTAAAGCCTTGGAATGAAAGTTCTTATGAGGTTGCAGGTAGCGGTACGTATTTTGATAAGTCAACAAGTGTAGAACAATGGAGCCTGATAACATGGCAATCAATGCATCTCAATTACTCTTATGACGATGGTACGTATACCCATAATATAACGGATACATTGGTTTTTAGGAGCAGAGAAATTGCGTATGAAGAGATTAGAATAAAAATTGGAATATCTGAATAATTTTGATATCACCATTGATAATCATTAAATAGAAAATGACATGAAGAGTTTTCTTTATTTTTTGTTACTTATGGATCTTTTGAGTTGTTCAGGGGGTGTTAATAATGAATACTTAGACTGGTCAGTGAAAATGTCTAATTCCGTGATGATGCGACACGATTCACTGATACATTCAATGCCTAAAAAAGAGGTATGGCAATACGACGTTTCCTTGTTGGCCGGAGCAATTGGCAAATTGTCAGACTATACAGGTGACGATAAGTATTACCAATATTTTAAGGACTTTATGGATTTCTATATTACTCCTGAAGGAACCATAAAGTATTACAGATTGGAAGAATACAATCTTGATAAGATCAGGCCTGGTGTGAATTTGTTCACTCTTTTTGAAAAGACAGATGATACAAGATATGAAACTGCCATAAAAACTTTGATTGAGCAGTTAAAAAACCATCCCAGAACATCTGACGGGGGATTTTGGCATAAAAAGATCTATACTCATCAGATGTGGCTGGATGGTATTTTTATGGCCTCACCGTTTATGGTTCAATATGCAACTACCTTTGACGAACCTCAATGGTATGACGAAGCAGTAAAACAAATAACACAAATTTATTCCCATACAAAAGATGATGAGACAGGCCTTCTTTACCATGCCTGGGATGAAAGCCGTAGTCAACGTTGGTGCGATCCCTTAACAGGTCGGTCTGAACATTTCTGGAGCCGGGCAATGGGCTGGTATTCGATGGCTATTGTTGATGTACTTGATTTTCTTCCTGAAAATCATCCGGGGCGTGATCAATTGATAGAGATTTTAAATAATATTTCATCTGCGTTGGTAAAAGTCCAGGATGAAAAGACCGGCCTCTGGTACCAGGTACTGGATATGGGAGGCAGGGAAGGAAACTATCTGGAAGCATCTGGCAGCGGAATGTTCGCATATACCTTCGCTAAAGGGGTTAGAAATGGTTATTTACCTAATAATTATAGGCAGGTGGCTGAGAAAACATTTTTAGGTCTTGTGGAAAATTTGGTAGAGCAGGATGCTGACGGAGGATATAACCTTACCCGTGTTTGCGGCGGCTGTGGCTTGGGAGGGAATCCATATCGTGACGGCAGTTATGAATATTATATAAACGAGAAAATTATTCCAAATGACCCAAAAGGAGTAGGTCCATTTATCCTCGCCGGTATTGAACTGAGTAAATAACTTATTGATTCTCATTTTAAGTAATAAATCATCATGCGCTTCTAAAAATACAGTGGATGTGCAACAAAGATAGTAGTAAATATTTTCATTTTTCAAATGAATAATTACAGGTTATGTATAAAAAAAATTTTAAAGGATTGAGCGTTCTGTTTTTTGTTCTTATCTTGGTACCTAATCAATTATTTGGTCAGATTGAACGCTTTATGCCGCTTCAGGGCGGTTCAACTAAACTATGGCGTATAACCAATAACCCTTCTGTCCGGCATTGGGCAAATTATCATAACACGGATGCATGGAGCCCGGATGGAAGATATGTGTGTTATGAAAAATATGAACCTTATGATATTGATCCCGATAAAGTAGTATGTATTTATGATTTACATGAGGATAAAGAAACAGAGATTGGTGCAGGGGAGAATCCCAGATGGGCAAATAATCATAACTGGCTGTTTTTTGTAAAACCGGTTCCGGAGGATGGTCCTCCTACAGACAAAGATTCCCATGTGATGTGGTTGGATGTTGATTCAGATGAACTTACCCGAATAGCTTATGGTGTGGAGAGTCGTCTTGGAGAAACTGACTTCGATGATCGGTGGTTATATGGTTACAAAAGATTAGAGGATGGAACCCGGAATGGAGTACGTATTCCGATTCGTCCGGATTCAAGGGTTGAAATTATGGAGGATCTGCATGGGTATCAATGGATTGGCAATCCAATGCATCCTGTGATATTTTCACGGGATGACCATTATGACACAACAGGGGATTCCCGGAAGACTTTATATTTTGAAGCTTCACGTTACTGGTGTGACCCTGATGGTGAAAATATTACGATGGCTTCTCCAATGATTCAGAGATGTCATCAAAGCTGGAGTGGCGACGGTGAGTACCTTATGTACGGTGGCACAGGGGGTACGTTGATTAGTGGCAGGAAATGGAATGAGCCTTTTCCAAGTAATTTGCATGTTATCAGTGCAATTGGATGTGGTGATATCAGTGCCTGTGGGAAAAGCGGCCGGTGGGTTTGTGGAAGTGGAAACAAGGGACCTCTTCAAATAGTCGATCTACGTTCAGGAGATGGATGGAATTACCTGAAAGCAGCTTTATCTTATAAGCATGATTCTTCTAAGTTTGGTTATATGGAAGGCTCTGGTCTAATTGACAATGACTCTAAGGGAAGTGCCGATGCGACAAAAATAGTATTTGTTTCAGATTATGATTTGAAAGATGGTCCTTTAACAGAGATAACAGAGAATGCGGATGCTTCGACTGACATAATCCATGTTAAATCGACAGAAGGATTTCCTGCGTCAGGTGCATTATCCATTGACAATGAAGTTGTAGGATATAAACGGAAGACATTAACTACTTTTGAAGGATTAATCAGGAATATGTATAGCACAACCAGTCAGAACCTGGATGGCATTAATGAAAGAATAATTGATGAGTATATTAATCGCGAATCGGATGAAGAATTTCTTGATAAATATATTCCTGCTATTTTTAATAAAACGAAAGCAATAGTAGAAAGAAGAGGTACGGCAATTAGAAAAGGTTCGTTGATTACATCTTTTGATGCACGGTTAATTCCGGACGAATTACGTAAAAACATGAGATTGCCTTCAAGGTTTGCAGGTCCTGATTTCCCTGATGACAAAGATTCGCCTTTACTGTGGCAAAGAAGGACGGATGTTTACATTGCAGTAGTACGTCTTCCTGATCAGCCCCACTTAAATAAAACAGGTAATAAGGAAATTGAACTTATCCCGGGAGAGAATCACTGGGAAACTTATGGGTACAATATTTTTAAAGATGGTAATAAGCTAACCAAAAAGTCTTTACGTCCGGGTGAAACTTATGATTTAAAAGAGGCAGGCACTTATACTGCAACAGCTGTTGAATGGTCGGGTCTTGAAGGCAAAGAAAGTTTTCCGTTGAAAGTTAATGCGATTTCCACATTAAATATCCGGTTTGACAAGCCTGCTGATTTCTCATGGACTTATGATAGGTGGTTGGTTGATGGTAAAGAGGTATCGGAAGAGGAGGCAATAGACAAAGAAGAAGCTGTAAAAGAGATTGTTCACTTGGTTGAAGGAGTAATACATCGTGAGTGGTATAATTGGGGACAAATAGAAAAGAGACATGATTTAAACTCAGAAGGTAAGGCAATACGGCGGTTATTTTATAAAAACGGAAACCTTGCAAAAAGGGAGTATTTTGACAAAGGAGTTAACCTTGTAAGCCGTGAGTTATTTGATGGAAATGGTGATTTTATAGTTGAATCAATGCAATTTCAGAGTGTAAATGGTAACCCCAAAGAGATACATCATTTTTGGTATGAGAACGGTTGTCCGGTAGAGTTTGTCGGAAGAGGCGGCAGGCATGCTGCAGATGAAGGCCCGGGATACTATCGCAAGGAAGGTGACAAATGGGTGAAAAAGAAAGCATTATAGATGATTAGGTCATAAAAATGACTAATATTTTGCTGGTGAAAATTGTCATCATAATGCATAATTAAAAACATGTTGTATAGCAGGGCTCAACTTTACCGGGAGATATTTTTACAAGTATGTAATTACAAAATTTTATAGTATGGAAAAATTGGTTGCGAGAACATTTATGTTGTTTTTGATAATTGTTAACACCATTTTCTTATTTGATTGCGAATCGGCAATAGCTCAGGATAAGTGTGAATTTGTGATTGGCGAAAAGATTTATGAGAATCCGCTGTCGAGTGAGAAAGATATAGAAGATGTGGTGATAGAATCGTCAAAAGCCGGGCAACCTGAGATAACATTTGAAGGAGGCCGCATGCGGATTAAATCAAATGTGCATTTTCTTTTGTGGTTTCCCTTTGATCTTCCCGGTGATTTTGCTGTATCATGGGATTTTATGCCGAAGAATGACGATGGACTGGCAATGTTCTGGTTCTGTGCCAAGGGAAGGAAAGGTGAAGACCTCTTTGATGAGTCATTGGCAAAAAGGGCCGGTCAGTATCCACAGTATCATAGTGGAGATATAAATGCATACCATTTATCTTATTTTCGCCGGAATGAATGGGATGATTCTTCCATTAATACTGTGCATTTGAGGAAGAGCTACGGGAAAAAATTAGTTGCTCTGGGACCCAATCCAATTCCCAATGTGGAGGTCGAAAAAGTTGCAAAAGATCTTAAAGATCCATACCGAGTAGAGCTAATCAAGTATGGGAGACATATAAGGGTAAAAATAAATGACATGGTGATTCTTGATTGGGAAGATGATAGTCCATACCAAGACGGCAAAATTGGATTCAGACAAATGGCCAACCTGGTGGCCGAATACTCAAATTTAAAAATAAATAAGGTTCTCAAGACTTCCGAATTAGTTCCGGAGAGAAAATGTTCCACTAATTCTGTTTATCAGGCACCTTTTGCAAATGTACCTGAATCCATCAATGCATTATTTATTGGGAATAGTTACACGTTTCGACACGATTTGCCTGAATTGGTTAAAAGAATGGCAGAAGACGGTAATCTAAACCTTAAGTTTACATTCACTGCTGTTACCTACGGTGGCAAGATCCTGAAAGATCATTGGAGGCTCAGAACTCAAAACTTCATTAATCAATCGACCTTAACGGTTGAAGAGCAAGAAGCTACCATTAATTATCTGGAGGAGACGATATCCAATGATCCGCAGGATAACTATGCTATTACCGCTTTAGGAAAGCACAAGGAACTTCTGAGAGCTATATCTGCTGGCGAGCGACAGAAATGGGATGTTGTGATCCTTCAATCCTCGAAGTATGATTATCATGGCGCAAAATCATTTTATATTGAATATGCTCCGTTATTCGCGGAAATTATCAAAGCTCAGGGTGCAATGGTGGTTTTGTATGAAACAGCTTCTTTAACCCAGAATGCACTACCACTAGTGTCGCCACCGGATCGTGAGGCTGTGCTTGCTAAAGAAAAGCATATTGCAGAACTGCAAGTATTCAGGGCTTAACATAGTAGCAAAATATATGAACGGTCAAAAAATTATAAAATCCATTAGCATCTTGTTCCCCACGCAAAGGCGTAATGCGACCAAATTTGGTGTCAACCAGATTTTGATGGCCGTTACACTAGCCTCGGTCAGCGGGATAAACCGGATCTGCAAGATTGCTGCTTTTAGCGGCGACGGGCTGGTAAAATGTTTGCTGAAACTGGATAAAGCCATCAATGTAAACGTCATATCGGCCACATTGAAAGGGCTGGGACAAGCTGGCGCGCGCAAACTTCAAAGTCTTTTGTTGGCAACGAATGCCGGATGGCTGCGTGAAAGCGGTATGAAAAGTATCGCGCTGGATGCAGATTCAACGGTTAAATCGGTTTGTGGCAGCCAGGAAGGTGCGGCTAAGGGATACAACACGACAAAAAAAGGGGCAAAAAGTTATCACCCATTGCTGGTTTTTGTCAGTGAAATGAAACTGTTGTACCACACCTGGTTCAGGACCGGTTCCGCTTACACATCCAATGGTATTATTGATTTTTTGAAAGAAGTAAAAGCAAGCTTGCCCAAAACCGTTGAGAAAGTATTTTTTCGTGCCGACAGTGGTTTCTTTTCCGGGAAGCTGTTTGATTTGCTTGAATCTTTTACCTGGGATTACCTGGTTAAGGTTAAACTGAAAAATCTGGAGGGACTGCTTCAGCAGCAAAACCGGGTGCCGGTAAAAGGGCAGAAAGAGGTTGCCATCTGTGAGTTTTTCCACAAAGAAAATGGTTGGAGCAAGTCAAGAACCTTAAAGGTCATGCGTAGCATTAAAGAATATGCACAAGTAGAATATCTCGGTGAAAAACAAATTGTTCCGGTTTATCAGTATGTGTGCTATTCAAGTAATTTGGATCTGGATGCCGTTGGCTTACATGAACTTTATAAGCAACGCTCGACCAGTGAGACATGGATAGAACAGGTAAAAGGCCAGGCTATAGCAGGAGCTACACTGACCGACAACTTCCGGGCAAATGATATATTGTGGCAACTGAGTGTTTTTGCTTACAACATTTCGGTGATGATGCGCCAGAAAAAAGAAAAGTTTAAACGGCAGGAACACCGGACATTTATTGATTGGTTTATTGCAGTGCCTGCAAAGATAATCAGAAGCGGTCACCAAACTGAAATTAAAATGTATAGCCTGTCCCGAGAATCGGGAAACATCATTTTTACAAAGCCGACTGGGAGGAGCTTGACAAGTTCATCGAAGCGGCATAAAAAACAAAGAAAGGAGGTAAATATGAAGATCACCCCAAGAGTATATGGGCGAGGTACGTTCTATTAGTTCGAAATATATAAATCAGGGGGCATTTTATGCCCAAAAGACAAAGGATAAATAATATTTTTGACTGGAGTTAAACCAAACCTGCCTACCGTCAGGCAGGTTGGCCACGATTAAATAGCTTTTGTCTTATTGTCCGGATTAAAACCGGCTAAAAAAAATCATTTGGATTTTTAAGGGTAATATTTATTTGATGAAGGGATAATCCCCTAAATATTTTAAAATCATTATTAAAAATTGTTATTATGAAAAAAGGTTCAATTATTTTAATTTTTTTATTTGTTATTTGCTTAACAAATGCACAGGATGCAGCAAAAGTCCAGTTTATGAACCTGCCATGGAAGATGCACCAAATTGACAGGCAGTATTGGAACCCTAATTCCCTCAGTCCGGGAGACGTTAATGGCGATGGTTTTGATGATTATTGTGTTATTCATGATGGACCTGATATAGCAACCATTATATTCAATCCGGGGTTAAACAACCAACTTTATCATGAATGGGAGAAAGTTGTAATTGCAAAAGGGAGTAATGTTGAATATGCTTATTTTGGTGATTTGGACGGAGACGGTAATCTTGACATGGCTGTTGCTAATGGCACTGAATCAGGAGGAACAAGCCATGTTGACATTATTTGGGGACCAGATAAATCGCTTGTAAAAGATTCTTCAAAATGGGTTCAGGGAGGGACACTTCCAGCATCCAAGAACCAAGGTCAATATGTCTATCTCGAAACGTATGATATCAATCAGGATGGTGCTTTGGATATCGTTGCAGGAGGGCGACGCGCTTCAGGCCCAACCCGTAAATTGACCGGTATCATTTGGTTTGAAGCGCCTAAAAGAGTAAAGGATAGGAGGGATTTAAGCAAATGGGTCATGCATTCTATAGATCCCGATATTTTAAGTGGACATGGATTTGTTTTTGCAGATATAAATAACGATGGAAATGAGGACATTGTAGTAGCTAATCCGGATTGGGATACTCCTGATAATGAAGATAAGGTGCTGTGGTATGAAAATCCCGGACCACACTCAGAAGCAATTAAAGACAAATGGGAAAAACATGTCGTACATAGAAACAAGGAGTTATTTGCAAAAGCACAAGTAGGCATTGGCGATTTAAATCAGGATGGCAAAACTGACCTGGTAGTTCAATCAGATAATAAAGTATTTTATTTAGAGCAGCAAGAAAATCCTGATAAATGGAAAGTCAATAAAATCAATAAACCTGAAATTACTCGGTGGGTAACCCGGCCGATAAAAGTTGTCGATCTGGATGGAAACGGAAGACTTGATATAGTTGGGGCGACCATTCATAATAATGGCTATACCCCCTTTGGAAAAGCCTCTGTTTTTTGGATGGAATATTTGGGCGAGAAACCGGGTACTGATAATTGGCAAACCCATGTAATTAAATGGTCTGACGGGATTTTTTCATCGCATCCCGGTCGGGGAGAAAAATGGGACCACATGAGATTTCTTGACCTTGACCGGGATGGCGATTTAGACATCATTGCCAATTGTGAAGAGTATTTTGAGAGGATAGGCGATGAAAGAAAAACCTTGTTAGGTGTGGTTTGGTTCGAGAATCCAACCATAAATCCATAGTTTAAAAAAATATGATTTCAGGAGCATCTTTATTACTGGTATTTGGACTGTCTATCCTTTTTATACTAGTAGCCATCATCTGGTTCAAACTGAACCCGTTTTTGGCACTGATACTAACTACCATTTTGACAGGATTTGCAGTCCAGATGCCAGTTTCGCTAATAACCGATTCAATGGCATCAGGATTCGGAAATACCCTAAAGGGAATTGGACTCGTCATTGGACTGGGCATTATGTTTGGCAAAATCCTTTCCGACTCTGGGGCTATGAAACAAATTGCCAATTTCATGATCCGTAAGTTTGGCGCAAAAAATGCAACACTTTCAATCGGGTTGACAGGATTTCTTGTTTCCATACCGGTATTTTTCGATGCAGCTTTTGTAATCCTGGTTTCCCTCGCAAAAAATGTTTCGCGATTGGTAAAGATACCAGTGATTACATTGGTAACTTCTTTAGCTATTGGATTAATTGCTTCTCATAATATTGTCGTCCCGACACCCGGGCCTGTTGAGGTTGGCAATAGTTTTGGGGTTTCGATGGGGCTATATGCTCTGTTTGCTATTGTTGTAAGTATCCCGGCCGTGTTGATTGGTGGGTGGTTGTATGGTGTGTTACTAGGAAAATTAGATCCTGCAATTGAACCAGAAGATTTGGAAGAAGAAACTGTATCGCTGGACAAAGTCCCTTCCGAAGGATTATCGCTTTTGATATTGCTTTTGCCAATACTCTTTATCCTGACAGGAAGTGTGGCCACTCTTTTGCTCGGAAATGAATCTTCATGGAACAGCTTTTTTGAATTTATTGGTAACAAGAATGTGGCCATGTTTATTAGTACTCTGGCTGCAATTGGGTTGCTTTCAAAATTTATAAAAACAGGTGTTAATCATTCCATTACCGAAGCAGCCAAAGGAGCCGGAATGATCATCTTAATTACCGGAGCCGGAGGCTCATTTGGATACCTGATCAACCAAAGCGGAATTGGAAACTACCTGGTTTCAACACTTACCGACCTTAATGTTTCTATTTTGTTTTTGGGATTTTTATTGGGGGCAATCCTCAGGGGAGCACTGGGTTCTTCGACTGTTGCTTTGGTAACTGCAGCTTCAATTTTGGGACCTTTGGTTCCTCATGAAGGGTTGCAACCTATTTTTATTGCGCTATCCATTTGTGCCGGTGGAATGTGTCTGTCGCTCCCCAATGATTCAGGATTTTGGGTAGTTTCAAGATTTGCAAACCTTACTGTGTCCCAAACCCTGAGATCATGGACATTGGGTAGTTCAATTGCCGGTACTGTTGCTTTTATTTTGATTCTCGTTCTTGATAAAATATTCTAAAATTAAAAATATGACAACAAAAAAAATAGCAATCGTCCATACCAGTTTTGTATCAGTGGAAGATTTAAAACAACTTTTTGCCGAAATTATCCCGGAGGCAAAATTAACCCACATTGTAGATGACAGCCTGCTGGCTGAAGTAATGGAAAATGGTTATGCAACCCCGCAGGTGGTAAAACGGGTTTGCGATTACTATGTAAATGCTGACAGCCTTGGCGTTGATGCCATTTTCAATCAGTGCTCTTCGGTTGGCGAAGCTGCTGATGTTGCATCAAAATTGATTAAAACGCCAGTTTTGAAAGTAGATGAAGCAATGGCTGAAGAGGCTGTAAAACTAGGTAGTAAAATTGCCGTTGTCGCCACTGTAGCTTCAACCATGGGACCAAGCACACGTTTGGTTGAGCACAAAGCAAAAGAAGCCGGAAAGGAAATCGAAATTGTGGAATGCCTGATAGATGGTGCACTAAAAGTACTGATGCAGGAAGGCGACCGGGCAAAACACAACCAACTGGTGAAAGAGAAAATGCTTTCTGTGCAGGATGATGTAGATGTTTTTGTGTTGGCTCAGGGAAGTATGGTTGTTTTACTTCCCGAACTGGCTGATATTCAAAAACCAGTATTGACCAGCCCAAGGATAGGTGTTCAAAAGATGAGAATAGTTTTAGGAATTTAATAATAAAATGAATTTCAAAATAGAATAAAATGAATAGTGATTATTTTAAGCGCGTCAGTAAACTGACCCCAACAAAATTCTGGATAAATAACGTTACACGGGAAGAGGCAAAACTGGCAATTGAAGCGGGAGCAATTGGTTGTACACAGAATCCTTCTTACACCTGGAAAATGTTGTCACATTCAACAGAAGGAGAATATGCCAAGGCATTAATGCAAGAAGCCCTTACTGAATCAAATGACCCTAATGAAGTTCAGTGTATCCTACAGAGGAAACTTGTAAAAAAAATTGCTGAAATATTTTTGCCCATTTATGAATCCTCTCATGGAGAGCATGGTTATGTAAGTATTCAGGGAGATCCAATCCACGAAAAAGACCCACAGGTAATTATTAATGAGGGGAGGTTAAACCGCGAAATGGGTTCGAATGTGATGATTAAAATTCCGGCCACCAAAGCTGGTCTGGAGGCGATGGATGTATTAATCAGTGAAAATACGCCCATCAATGCCACCGAAGTAATGGGTTTAGGCCAGGCCCTTAATATTTGTGAAATGTACGACCGGATTTCAAAAAGGACAGGCAAAAGCCCAAAGATATATTATTCGCTGATCACAGGTATTTACGATGAATACCTTCAGAAATGGGTGGCTGAGAACAAAATTGACATTTCACCTGATATCCTATATATGGCAGGACTGGCAATAGCCAAAAAAACCTACGAAATCACCAAGGCAAAATGGCCACAGATTGGTTTCATTGGTGGAGGGGTCAGGGGGCTTCAGCATTTTACCGAGATGGTTGGCGCCGATGTTTGTATTACCATGAATTGGACAGGGCAGGCAGAAGAATTGCTAAAAATAAACAGTCCGGTTGTCCCCAGGTTCTTTAACCCAGTCCCCGAGCTGTTCGTTGACGAATTGCTTGAAAAGGTTTCAGAATTTGGGCGTGCCTATAAAATAAACGGGCTTGTAGTAAATGAATTTGAGGAATTCGGACCGGTAGAATATTTCAGAGATATGTTTATTGAGGCCTGGGAAAAGGCGAATAAATTTATCAGTTGAAATGATACCCTTAAAAGGTTTAAATATTATATTATGTATTCATTTAGAAACAAAAAAGGAGGATTGCAATGACTAATTTTTTTTTGATTAGAATAGGTATCGTTATTTTTTTCTTTTTTATTCAGAATTATAATGCGTTTTCTGAATCGAAGCAGAAACCGAATATACTGCTTATCATAACTGATCAACAGACCGCAATGGCAATGAGCAACACGGGGAATCCCTATTGCACTACACCAGCAATGGACAGGCTAGCTGCAAATGGG
>Ga0208648_1002416_pt1 | contig 13057 bp, 10 predicted proteins | sample AntAceMetag02UKL_FD_184772 | JGI IMG/M metagenome (GOLD analysis project Ga0208648, IMG submission 184772) | Saline lake microbial communities from Ace Lake, Antarctica - Antarctic Ace Lake Metagenome 02UKL (SPAdes) (version 2) | ecosystem: Environmental > Aquatic > Non-marine Saline and...
TTAAGTGCTGATACTTCGTCAGGGCTGACGTTAGCGTGGTTTTGCCGTGATCAACGTGACCAATCGTGCCTACGTTTACATGCGGTTTTGTGCGCTCAAACTTTTTCTTTGCCATGAGAATCCTCCTGCGAATACGCTACCAGCGATAGTGTGCAAACGCTTTGTTTGCCGCCGCCATTTTATGCGTATCTTCACGTTTTTTAATTGTAGTACCACGGTTATTAAGCGCATCAAGCAGTTCGGCTGCCAGACGCTCACACATGGTTTTTTCAGGACGCATCCGGGAATATCCGATCAACCAACGCATGGCAAGGGCAACCTGCCGGTTGGGTTTTACCTCAATCGGAACCTGATAGTTGGCACCACCGATCCGACGAGACTTGGTCTCAACCGACGGTTTAACGTTACTCAACGCGGTCTTAAAAGACTCCAGGGGATGATCTCCGGTTTTGTCGGCTATAATAGAGAAACTGCCATAGACAATCGCCTCGGCGGTACTCCTTTTACCCTTCTGCATTAACTTATTGATAAAACGTGCCAACGTTAAATCACCATACTTTGCGTCTGGCAGGATCTCACGTTTTGCAGCTACTCTTCTTCGTGCCATAATCTAAACTCCAGGGACATTTCTTATTGAAGGTTCTATGCTTTAGGCCGCTTGGAGCCATATTTTGAACGGCTCTGCCGACGGCTGTCAACACCGGATGAATCAAGGGTTCCACGCACAATGTGGTAGCGCACACCCGGAAGATCTTTCACGCGGCCACCGCGTACCAACACAACTGAGTGCTCCTGTAGATTGTGACCAACACCGGGTATATAGGCGGTAATTTCTATACCGCTTGTGAGTCGCACGCGGGCGACCTTGCGCAATGCCGAGTTAGGCTTCTTAGGCGTTGCCGTGTAAACACGCGTGCAAACACCCCGACGCTGTGGACAATTGAGCAATGCGCGGGATTTGCTCTTTTTTTTAATTTTTTTACGCCCCTGAACGCAGAGCTGATTAATTGTCGGCATATGTGGTACCTCTTACGAACGGTGTGAAGTTAAAAGATATATTTTTATCATAGGTTATAATTCTTGTCAATTATAAAATGTATTTCTTGTTGTTTTTTTGCCAATACAGCACTTTCTTTGATCGGCTCTACCGTTTGCTAGACTGTATCGGATTCTTCCGTCTCCTCAACATCGGATGGCAGGAGCTCATCTGCATTGCGAATTACCACCTTGCGATATGCATCCAGTCCTGTTCCGGCGGGAATCAAGCGTCCCATTGCAGCATTTTCTTTTAAACCACGCAGGTGATCAACCTTACCCTCAATAGCGGCCTGCGTCAGCACCCGGGTGGTTTCCTGAAAAGACGCTGCTGAAATAAAGCCTTCTGTACTCAGGGAAGCCTTGGTAATACCGAGCAGCAGTGGCTCCGCAATCGCAACCTGGCCGCCCATTTCACGTACCTTTTCATTCTCCGCTTCAAAGCGTGTCTTCTCAACATGCTCATCAAGCAGAAAATGGGTGTCACCGACTTCCTTAATCTTTACGCGCTGCAGCATCTGACGCACAATACATTCAATGTGTTTATCATTTATTTTAACGCCCTGCAGGCGATAGACCTCCTGCACCTCATCTACCAGAAACTTGGCCAGTTCCTTTTCACCCAAAATATTGAGAACATCATGAGGATTGGGAAGTCCATCCATAATGGCCTCGCCAGCTATGATGCGATCCCCTTCATGAACACTGATATGCCTACCCTTGGGAATAAGATATTCCTTGGGCTCCAGCTTCTTGCCGCCAAAATCGGTAATGCTCGGCGTGACTATTACTTTGCGTTTTCCTTTAACATCCTTGCCGAAGGCGACGGTCCCGTCAATCTCACTGATAACCGTGACTTCCTTTGGCTTGCGAGCCTCCAGCAGTTCAGCAACCCTCGGAAGACCACCAGTAATATCCTTGGTCTTTGAAGTCTCGCGGGTAATTTTAGCCATGACATCACCAGGTAGGATTTCATCACCCTCATTAACCACAATATTCGCACCAACCGGCATAAAATAGCGAGCCGGTCGTTCTTTCTCACCCGGCAGCATGATGGTTCTGCCGCGTCCGTCTTTCAAAGAAATACGCGGGCGGCTTTCATGATCCTTATGATCCTTCAGTTCAACCACAACCTTGGAAGAAAGTCCGGTGACTTCGTCAACCTGCTCACGGATCGTAGCGCCTTCCTTCAAATCTCCAAATCGAACTTTACCGCCTACTTCCGTCAGAATAGGCATCGCAAAAGGATCCCATTCTGCCAGAAGCTGTCCAGGTTTAACCTTGTCGCCTTCCTGCACCTTCAGCTTGGCTCCATACACAACGGTCATAAGATCGCGCTCACGCCCCTGCGCATCGGTAAGTGCAATTTTAGCATTGCGGTTCATGACAACAGTCATGCCGTCGCGATTAACAACGGTAGAGATATTTAAAAACTTGATCACACCGCTGTGCTGCGCCTCAAGCGTAGTCTGTTCAACCCGCCGACTCGCAGCTCCACCGATATGAAACGTTCGCATGGTCAGCTGAGTTCCCGGCTCGCCAATTGACTGAGCAGCGATAATACCGACCGCTTCCCCGATATTGACCATCCGTCCGCGCGCAAGATCACGGCCATAGCACATGGCACACACGCCGCGCTTAGACTGGCAGGTCAGCACCGAGCGAATTCTAACATTCTCGATACCTGCCTCCTCCAATTTTTCCACGACGGCTTCATCAATTTCAATATTTCTTGCAACAATTATGTCACCTGTTATAGGATCAACAATATCCTCAAGCGAAACACGCCCCAGAACACGATCCCCGAGTGCTTCAATAACTTCGCCACCCTCAATGAGCGAACTCATATAAAGTCCGTCAATCGTATGACAGTCATACTCATTAATAATACAGTCCTGGGCAACATCCACCAAGCGGCGCGTAAGGTAACCGGAATTTGCGGTTTTCAGCGCGGTATCGGCCAGACCCTTGCGAGCCCCGTGGGTCGAAATAAAATACTGGAGAACCGTCAATCCCTCACGAAAGTTAGCGGTAATCGGTGTTTCAATAATTTCACCCGATGGTTTCGCCATCAGTCCACGCATCCCGGCAAGCTGCCGGATCTGCTGTGTACTTCCGCGCGCTCCCGAATCGGCCATCACATATATCGAATTAAAACTCTGGGTATTATGTTTCTTGCCATCCTTGCCAACAAACTCGTCCGTTCCGAGTTCATCCAGCATTTCATCAGCAACCTCTTCAGTCACCCGGGCCCAGATGTCAACAACCTTATTATAGCGCTCACCATCAGTGATCAAACCGTCCTTGTACTGATCTGAAATCTGCTGAACCTCAACCGTCGTATCCTCTATCATCGTATCCTTACGCGACGGGATACGCATATCCTTAATTGAAATTGATATGCCGGATTTGGTTGCAAACTTATACCCAACATCCTTAAGGCGGTCTGAGAGAATAACAGTCTTTTTATCTCCGCAATAGCGGTAGCAATAGTCAACCAAATTGGCCAGTTCCTTTTTATTCATAACCTTGTTTATAAGGGCAAAAGGAATTTCGCGCGGTACAGCCTCACGCAGCAGCACCCGCCCGACCGTTGTTTCAACCAAATCGCCATCTACCCGGGCCCTGATGCAGGCATGCAAGTCAACTGCATTGGTATCATACGCAAGATGTACTTCACTTTCACCGGAAAACACCTTGCCGTCACCCTTAGCCATCTCGCGCTCACGGGTCATGTAGTAAATGCCCAGCACGATATCCTGCGTGGGAATAATGATCGGCTTGCCATTTGCCGGAGACAGAATATTATTAGTAGACATCAAAAGCACGCGCGTCTCAATCTGGGCCTGCAGCGTGATGGGAACATGCACGGCCATCTGGTCGCCGTCAAAATCAGCATTAAACGCAGTGCAGACAAGCGGATGCAGCTGAATGGCTTTGCCCTCAACCAACTGTGGTTCAAAAGCCTGAAGTCCCAGACGATGCAGAGTCGGAGCGCGGTTCAGCATAACCGGAAATTCCTTCACAACCGATTCAAGGCAATCCCAAACTTCAGGTGTCTCGCGTTCAACCATTTTCTTTGCACTTTTTATGGTCGTTGCATAGCCCCGGACAATTAACAAATTGTAGACAAAGGGCTTGAACAGTTCAATGGCCATCCGCTTTGGCAGACCGCATTGATGGAGCCTGAGGTTCGGCCCGACGACGATAACGGTTCTGCCGGAATAATCAACACGCTTTCCAAGCAGATTCTGACGAAACCGCCCCTGCTTGCCCTTAAGCATATCGGAGAGCGACTTAAGCGGACGCTTGTTGCGTCCGGTCAGCACTTTACCGCGGCGACCATTATCAAACAGCACATCGACCGCTTCCTGCAACATGCGTTTTTCATTGCGGATAATAATATCAGGCGCATCCAGCTCAAGCAGCTTCTTCAATCGGTTATTACGATTAATCACACGCCGGTACAGATCATTCAAATCCGAGGTTGCGAAACGGCCACCCTCCAACGGCACCAGCGGCCGCAGGTCCGGAGGTATGACAGGTATAACATCCAGGATCATCCATTCAGGCTCATTGTCGGAATTGCGAAACGCCTCAACAACACGAAGTCGCTTGGCAAGCTTTTTCTTTTTTGCCTCAGAATTCGTCAGGCTAATCTCTTCGCGCAACTGTATGGAAAGCGCATCCAGATCTATTTCCCTGAGCAGCTCACGGATCGCCTCCGCTCCCATACCGGCACTAAAATCCTGATTTTCATCGATATAGGCTTTGAGGTAGCGATCATCATCCATGCACTCGCCGAGCTGAAAATCAGTTTTCTTCGGATCGGTTACAGTGTAGGCCTCAAAATAAAGCACTTTTTCCAGATCCCGCAGGGTCATATCAAGCAAGGTGCCGATACGACTGGGCAGACTGCGTAAAAACCAAATATGCGCTACAGGACAAGCCAACTCAATATGGCCCAACCGCTCACGACGAACAAATGAGGGGATGACTTCAACACCGCACTTTTCGCATACGATACCACGGTGCTTCAGGCGCTTGTACTTACCGCAGTTGCACTCATAGTCCTTAACTGGACCAAATATCTTTGCGCAAAAAAGGCCGTCACGTTCGGGTTTAAACGTACGGTAGTTGATCGTTTCCGGCTTTTTCACCTCACCGTTTGACCAGCCCCGGATGGTTTCGGCTGATGCAATCGAAATTTTGAGAGCATCAAAGCTGTCAACAATTCTTGACTGGGCCTGATGAATTGAGAAAAATCCGTTCATATGCGTTACCTCTTAAAAAGAGATTAATAATTTATTCTTTGTCCTGCTCTGCCTCAACGAATTCAACATCCAGGCACAGACTCTGCAATTCTTTGACAAGTACATTAAACGACTCCGGCAAGGCCGGCGAGATATCGAGCTCACCTTTAACAATATTCTCATATAACTTACTGCGACCATACACATCATCGGATTTGAGCGTCAGCAGTTCCTGAAGCGTATGAGCGGCCCCATAAGCCTCAAGCGCCCAGACTTCCATCTCACCGAGCCGCTGACCGCCGAACTGGGCCTTACCGCCCAGAGGTTGCTGAGTTACCAGTGAATAGGTTCCGATGGAGCGCGCGTGGATCTTATCATCAACCAGATGATGCAGCTTGAGCATGTAAATAATGCCGACGGTCACCTCTTTGTCAAAGGGGTCTCCGCTACGCCCGTCAAACAGTTTTGTCTGTCCTGAGTTTGGCATTTCAGCCTCTGCAAAACACTCATTGATCTGTGTTTCGCGAGCGCCGTCAAATACCGGTGTTGCCATATGTACACCCCGGGAAAGTTTCTCAGCAAGGCTGAGCAACTCATCATCCGGCAACGCATCAACCAGGGCTGCGACCGATTTATCAGCGTAGATTTTTTTGAGCCAGGCGCGGATTTTCAGCGGCGAAGTCTGCTCTTTCAGCATTTTGCCAATCTTCAAGCCAAGACCGCGGGCGGCCCATCCCAGATGGGTTTCAAGAACCTGCCCAACATTCATACGCGAGGGAACGCCCAACGGGTTCAGCACGATATCAACCGGGGTTCCATCTTCCATGTAGGGCATATCTTCAACCGGCAAGATGCGGGAAAGAACGCCCTTGTTGCCATGGCGCCCGGCCATCTTATCGCCGACCGAAAGTTTGCGTTTAACGGCCAGGCTAACCTTAACCATCTTGATAACGCCGGGAGGCAATTCATCGCCGCGCTTAATTTTTTCGATTTTCTCTTCGAAGACAAGCTTGATGACACTGATCTGCTCATCAAAATCCTGCTTTGTTTTTTCAATCTTATCGGCAATCTCCGCTTTACCAGCTATATGCACCTTGGTCCATTTTGCAAGTGGTATAGCATCAACATCCGCTTCGGTTATAACTGCGCCTTTTTTTAATAAATCCTTACCCTTCTTCTCATCAACAAACTTCTTGCCGATTGTCTTGCGTACCAGCAGCTTCTTTAATCGTTTATTGACGCTTTCCCGCAAGATCCGGATTTCATCTTCCTGATCCTTCAGATAACGAGCGCGTTCCTCGTCCTCGATTGAACGGGTACGTTCATCCTTGTCTGCTCCCTTACGTGAAAAAATACTCACGCCGATAACCGTACCAGCAACACCGGGAGACATCCGCAAAGAGGTATCCTGCACGTCGCGGGCCTTTTCGCCGAAGATTGCCCTCAACAGTTTTTCTTCAGGGGAGAGCTGTGTCTCGCCCTTGGGGGTAATCTTACCGACCAGGATATCACCAGGCTTAACCTCAGCGCCGATGCGAACAATTCCGCTCTCATCCAGGTTGGCAAGCATGTCCTCACCCACATTCGGGATATCGCGTGTTATTTCCTCTTTTCCGAGCTTGGTATCACGCGCCAGAACATTAAATTCTTCTATGTGTATTGATGTGAAAGCGTCTTCGCGGATAAGCGATTCGCTGACCAGGATGGAATCTTCAAAATTATAACCACCCCAGGGCATAAACGCGACCAGCAAGTTACGGCCAAGTGACAACTCACCCATTTCAGTTGCCGGTCCATCAGCGATCAAATCGCCGGCATCAACCCAGTCGTCAACCTGCACGATGGGGCGCTGATTCACACAGGTATTCTGATTGGAGCGACGATATTTTATCAGTTTATAAATATCAACATCAGCACCAATTTTATCCGACTCAACATCATGTTTAAGAACAATACGTTCGGCATCAACGCTGCGCACAACCCCGCTGCGTCTGGCTACTATCGCAACACCAGAATCCCGGGCGGCTATAGCCTCCATACCCGTACCAACAAGCGGTGCCTGGGTTCGCAGCAGCGGCACAGCCTGCCGTTGCATGTTTGAACCCATCAAGGCGCGATTGGCATCATCATTCTCCAGAAACGGAATCAGGGCTGCGGCGACGCTCACGAGCTGCTTCGGCGAGACATCCATATACTCAATTTCATCGGCTGCAGCCATGACAAACTCACCGCCCTTGCGGGCAGAAACAAGCTTATTCTCAAAGACCCCCTTTGCATCAATCGGAGCATTGGCCTGAGCAATCAAAAACTTTTCTTCCTGATCGGCAGAAAGATATTCAATTTTCTTACTCACCTTGCCTTTGGCAACACGACGATACGGGGTTTCAACAAAACCGAACTTATTAACGCGTGCAAAAGTTGACAGTGACGCGATCAAACCGATATTGGGTCCCTCAGGTGTTTCAATCGGACAGATGCGACCGTAATGAGTGGGATGAACATCGCGCACTTCAAACCCGGCACGCTCACGCGTAAGACCACCAGGTCCTAAAGCACTCAACCGGCGCTTGTGCGTTATCTCGGAAAGCGGGTTGGTCTGATCCATGAACTGCGAAAGCTGGCTGGATCCAAAAAACTCCTTAATCACCGCTGAAACCATCTTCGAATTCACCAGATCATGCGGCATCAGGGTTTCGAGTTCCTGCAGGCTCATGCGCTCCTTGATGGCGCGCTCCATTCTCACCAAACCAATACGGTAGTGATTCTCAACAAGCTCACCAACCGTTCGAACGCGCCGATTACCCAGATGATCGATATCGTCAATATCTCCGCGGCCGTTTTTAATATCTATCAGTACTGCCACCGAGCGCATAATATCATCCTTGCTCAGGACAGTTGACTCCAGCGGAGAATCCAGATCAAGACGGAAGTTGATTTTCATGCGACCAACCGTCGTCAATTCATAGAAATCCTGCTCAAAGAAAAGTCGTTGAAAATGAGCGTTGGCACTCTCCTGACTGGGAGGATCATTAGGACGCAAGCGCTTGTACAGCTCAACTATGGCCTCATCCTGTGACTGAACTTTATCAAGCGCAAGCGTGTCGCGCAGGGAGGAATCAACATTATTACGATCAATATACAGTATTTTAACCTGCTTTATGCCGAGCTCTTTGATCTGCAGGATACCCTCAGCAGTGAGGCTGTCGTTGCATGTAAAAACAATATCGCCGGTAGCAGGATCAAGTACATCCTCGGCAACGACCTTACCCTCAATACTCTGCTCATCTACGGGGATATATTCAATACCGGCCTTACGCAGTTTGTTAACAAGCGCCTTGTTGAACTTGCGCCCTTTTTTAACAATAACCTCTTTGCGCTTATCAACAATATCCTGACAGGCAATGCCGTCACCAAAAAATGATGAGCGAATGCTCATGCGCACACCGTCATCATCAAAAAGCAAATCCTCAACAGTATAAAAATAAGCAAGCAACTCCTGCTCACTGTATCCGAGTGCCTTCAGCAACACCGTCACCGGAAACTTGCGCCGGCGGTCAATACGCACGAATATAATATCCTTGGGATCATACTCAAGATCAATCCACGAACCGCGGCTAGGAATGATTCGGGCCGAATACAGAAACTTTCCGCTCGAGAGGGTTTTCCCTTTATCATGATCAAAAAAGACGCCCGGTGAGCGGTGCAACTGGCTAACAACTACCCGCTCGGTGCCATTGATCACAAACGTACCGTTTTCGGTCATGAGCGGAATTTCGCCGAAATACACTTCCTGCTCTTTTATATCCCGAATATTTTTCGTTTCAGGATCATAGTTTACCAGCCTGATCAGAACCTTGAGCGGTGACGCTAGGGTAAGTTCCTTCTGGCGGCACTCATCAATATCATATTTCGGCGAGCCGAGCGAATAACTCACAAACTCAAGCGCGGCCGTCTCGTTATAGTTCCTGATCGGGAAAACGCTTTGAAATACCCATTGCAGGCCAGTCACCTGACGCTGCTCAGGATCCATGTCTTTTTGCAGAAAATTATCAAAGGCCCGTTTCTGGATATCAATCAGATTCGGGATATCCATGATATCGGGAATTTTCTGAAAACTTTTACGAAATCGAAGTTTCTGTGCGCCTACCTGGCCCATGCAACACCCCATATTCGTGTTAAATATAAAAATAAAAGTCTGCCTTATTCCCTCCGAAGCAATCAGGGGTATAAGGCAGTCTTACCAAACAACACGGTGCAGTTATTACTTAATTTCCGCAGAGGCGCCGGCGTCTTCGAGCTTTTTAAGAACTTCTTCACATTCAGCTTTCGGAATAGCTTCCTTAACTGCCTTGGGAAGAGAATCAACAAAGTCCTTGGCTTCCTTCAGTCCGAGTCCGGTAACTTCGCGCACAACCTTAATAACATTGATACGCTTATCACCAGCGCCGAGCAGCACCACATCAAAATCGGTCTTTTCCTCTTCAGCAGCAACATCACCCCCTGCGGCAGCAACAGGCGCAGCGGCAACCGCAGCAGCGGAAACGCCAAACTTTTCTTCCAGTTCCTTTATCATATTGGACAGATCAAGAACCGACATGTTTTCGATGTAGGAAATAACATCATCTTTTGTAATCTCAGCCATTGTAAAAACCTCCTGAAAATAAATGAATTATGCGTTACCTTCGCCGCGTGAATTATTTTTCCTCTTTCTGCTCGGCAACAGCAGTCAGTACCCGCAGAAACTTCCGCGGAATATCCGATAAAACAGTAACAAAACTGGTGATCGGTGCCGCGAGCATACCGACAAACTGCCCAAGCATCACCTCCCTGCTCGGCAAATCACCCAACTGATTGATCTGGGCAATGTCCAACAGCGTATTCTCCAACACTCCGGCCCTGATTACAAAACGTAGATCAGGGTTTTCCTTCTTTTCAGCTTTATAAAATTTCGTAAGAGCCTTTGCGGCCTGGGCAGGATCACCCTCTATAAAAGCTACCGCTGTCTGCCCGACAAAATGCTCACTGAGGGGCTCAAAAGCTGTATCTTTCACAGCGATCTTCAGCAGCGTATTTTTGGCAACCTTTATCTCTGATCCGGCACCTCTAATCTCACGCCGCAGACCGGTGATTTTATCAACATTAAGACCGGTATAGTCCATTACATACATGGCCTGGGCCTGGTGCATGCGCTCAGTCAGGCTCGCAACTATTCCTTCACGCTCTTTTCTGCTCACGGCTATTACCTTTCACTATCAAACGTATTTGAGTACTGTCTTTAAAACCCTATTCCTTTAACGAAGCAATATCAATTTTCACGCCCGGCCCCATGGTTGATGAGAGCACCATATTGCGCATATACTGACCTTTGCTTGCCGGGGGCTTCATGCGATTCACGGTATCAATGAGCGAGATGATGTTTTCCCGAAGCTTGTCAGGTTCAAAGGAAACCTTGCCGACCGGCACATGCAGATTTGCACCCTTGTCAGTTCGAAACTCAACCTTGCCTTTTTTTAAATCGCCAATAGTTTCTTTAATATTAACGGTAACCGTTCCAACCTTGGGATTGGGCATCATACCGCGCGGTCCGAGAATCTTGGCAATGCGGCCTACGAGTCCCATCATATCCGGCGTGGCCACCGCTTTGTCAAAATCGAGCCAGCCGCCCTGAATCTTTTCCACCATATCATCGGCGCCCACAAAATCGGCACCGGCCTCACGTGCCTCAAGCTCCTTTTCGCCCTTGGCAAAAACCAGCACCTTCACTGTTTTACCCGTGCCATGCGGAAGCATAACTGTTCCGCGAACCATCTGATCGGACTTGCGGGGATCAACACCGAGCCTGATTGCCACTTCAGTGGTCTCGTCAAATTTTGCGCAGGCAGTTTCTTTTACCAGATCAATGGCCTCAGCCAGTTCATAGCGCCTATCCCGCTCTATTTTTTTACGGGCCTCATTATATCTTTTTCCTTTGTTTGCCATGGTTCCACCCTGTGTTCTGTGCGTTTAAACCCGCGTCATTCGGATGTTTCAATCCCCATACTACGCGCGGTTCCCATAATTATCTTCATTGCTTGATCAATGTCATTGGCATTGATATCAGGCATCTTTGCTTCAGCAATTTCCCTGACCTGTTCCAAGCTGACCGTGCCAACCTTGGTTTTGTTGGGCTCGCCGGAACCCTTTACAATGCCGGCGGCCTTTTTCAGCAGCACTGCAGCCGGAGGGGTTTTAGTTATAAAAGAAAACGAGCGATCCGCATACACAGTAATCACGACCGGAACAATCAAGCCTTCCTTGTCCTGTGTTTTTGCATTGTACGCCTTACAGAATTCCATGATATTGACACCATGCTGGCCCAGAGCCGGACCGACTGGCGGAGAGGGGTTGGCCTTTCCCGCCGGAATCTGTAATTTTATCTGTGTCATTACCTTTTTTGCCATGGGGCTTTCCTTCTTCCTTATTATAAATATCGCTACTAATTAAATTTTTTCACCTGCAAAAACTCAAGCTCAATAGGTGTCTGGCGTCCAAATATGCTCACCAGAACCTTCAACCGTCCTTTTTCCGGCTTAACCTCTTCAACGGTGCCGTTAAAATTTGCAAACGGGCCTTCAACGATGGCAACCTCGTCGCCCTTTTCAAAATCCATCTTCACCGTCGGGCGCAGCGTACCTTCATTAATTTTTTCAACAAGAGCATCAATACCGCCATCAGGAATCGGAATGGGTTTGGTTTTACCGCCGATAAAAGCAGTTACCTGGGGAGTATCCTTGACTAGATGCCATGTTTCATTATTCATCTCCATGTGCACAAGCAGATAACCCGGAAAAAACTTGCGTGAGGATTTTTTTACCTGTTTCTCGCCCTTTTTGCCTTTAGTTATCTCTTCAACTTCCTCAGTTGGTATCAAAATATCCTCAAACATATCCTGCATCGAGTACGCTTTTATGCGCTCTTCCAGCATATCCTTGACTTTATTTTCATAACCAGAATAGGTATGAACTACATACCATTGCTTAGACATACGGAACCTCAAATCAATATACGATAAACCTGATCAACCGGGACACAATCATATCAACAATGCCAAGATACACGCCGGATATGAGAACAATAACAATCACAACCACAGTCGATGCCATTGTTTCCTTGCGACCGGGCCACGTTATTTTCTTCAGCTCAGCTCGCACTTCACGCAGAAACTGTCTGGTCTTATCCGCAATACCTTTTGCTTCCACAGCCATCACTTCCCCGTTCATCACGCACGCATGCGTTATGTATGGCAGGCCAGGAGGGATTCGAACCCCCATCACCCGGATTTGGAGTCCGGTGCTCTATCCGTTAGAGCTACTGGCCTAGCACATCTATCAAATAAATACCTTGACGATTGCACAGACCTGAAGAATTTACAGCACCAGAGACTACTTGGTCTCTTTATGCGCCGTGTGCATATGACAAAATCGGCAGTACTTCTTGAACTCAAGCTTACCGGTTGTCTTTTTCTTATTCTTCGTCGTATTGTAGTTCCTGTTCTTGCACTGCGAACAGGCCAGTATCACAATGTCTCTCATCCTTCAGCAACCCTGTATACAAATATGTAAAAAAACGTATTGACCGCCTTGCGGCAGTATCAATGCCTATTGTTATTCTATTACATCACTGATAACGCCGGCGCCGACTGTGCGGCCACCTTCGCGTACAGCAAAACGAAGCTCTTTTTCCATGGCGATCGGAGTAATCAGCTCAGCCTCAATACTCACGTTATCACC
>Ga0208648_1002420_pt1 | contig 13046 bp, 7 predicted proteins | sample AntAceMetag02UKL_FD_184772 | JGI IMG/M metagenome (GOLD analysis project Ga0208648, IMG submission 184772) | Saline lake microbial communities from Ace Lake, Antarctica - Antarctic Ace Lake Metagenome 02UKL (SPAdes) (version 2) | ecosystem: Environmental > Aquatic > Non-marine Saline and Alkaline...
CGGCCCTTGAGGATTATGGATTTAATTTTATTCAGCATTCCTATAATGGATATTTTGGTACTTCATCAACTTCAGAAATTGATATCAATCAAAATATTGGATATGTGAAGTCTTACAGTTATCCAGATATGGACTCGATTTACTTTTTTATTTCGTATGATAATTTTGAGAATTTAGAAGTTCAGAATGTTTTTAATTATAATAATACTCCTATTGGCTTATTAACACGGGGATTTGAATCTGGTGAAATTTTTACATTGGGAGGAATAAATAGTGAATTGCGTTTTAGCAATAATTTCGGACAATCCTGGGAATTAAAAAATTCTTTTAATTGTCCGAATTTGCCCATAAAGGGTATTGTTGGTGGCAGACAGCCAAGTGAGATGTTTATGATTGTTGAATATGTGCAATTACTTAGCTCAATCAAATATACATATATCTACCACAGTTTAGATTATGGTGAAACGTTTACAATCCATCCTGCATTAGAATTTGGTCCTGAACCATATTTTGCAAATTTTGAAGCAGAACCCTCTACCGGCACAGCTCCCTTAACTGTTCAATTTACAGATACATCCAGTGGAATAAATAACCAGATATGGGAATGGGATTTCGATGGAGACGGTGAAATAGACTCTTATGAGCAGAATCCTGAATTTACATATCAAGAACCTAATACATATACTGTCAGTTTAACAATTTTCTGGGTAGGTCAATTTGAAATGACAGCTTGGCAGGAAATAATCGTAACAGACGGAAGTTGGATAGATAATTACAAATATTCAATTACAAATTATGAGTTAAATAATTACCCCAACCCATTTAATCCAACTACTACGATTTCTTTTTATACAACAGAGTTCATTGAGGACACGGAGATAATAATTTATAATGTTAAAGGGCAAAAGGTTGATCAATTATCAATTACGAATTCCGAGTTCGGAGTTAATGAAGTCAGTTGGAACGCTGAAGAATTTACATCTGGTATTTATCTATATAAATTGAATATTAAAAATTCACTAATAAAAAAAATGATTCTTTTAAAATAGGAGGAAAGAAAAATGAAAAGAATTAGTTTAGTTGCAATTATTTTAGTTATTTTTGTGTTAACTGCTTCGGCAGAGGAATGGATCAATTTTAACGATCGTGGTGAATCCTCACCAATTTATGATGTAATACATTCTACAGATTCTTTTGTTAAATTTGAGGTTGAGATACCAGGTATGAATAGCAGAGATATTGATAATTATAATAGGTTATATATTCCAGAACATACTAAGATGGATTCTGTAGGATTCCCGGAAGTTCCTGTTGTTAGCTATTTGATAGCGATACCTGAATGTGATAATGTAAATTTGAATATTACGCTTTTAGATTCGATTGAAATTGAGAATATCAATATCTATCCGGCTCCTCAATGTGTTGAAGTTAATAATGGTGATATTGTTTATATGGAAGAACAATTTAATATCAATAATACCTTTTACAATACTGACGAATATTTTCCCGGCTATAATGGTGAATTGGTTGAAAAAGGAGCAGTCAGATCACAACATTGTATCCGCATCAAAATTTATCCTGTTCAGTTTAATCCTGTTGAGCAAAAGGTTATTGCTTATTCAAGCATGAATATTGAAATGACATTTGAGAATGCAACAGGTTCTGTTAATGAAGATGTAGGTATATTCAACGAAGTTTGCGGCAATGCAATGATCAATTATATTTCCAATGGATTAAGTGCATCTATAAATTGCGGTTCGAATAGAGACGGTAGCTGGCAGTGGATATATGAATTTCCGGGTGAATATATAATTCAGGATTGTGATTATTTAATAGTTACACATCAGAATTTTCACGATGACCCAAATGCTAAAGTACAAATTGAATTATTAGCGCAAAAGAGAGCGGATTATAACGGATTTGATATAGTTATAATTAAAATGGATGACATTATTGGTCAAATTTACAGTCAGGATCCAGATGATCATGCAGAAAAAATCAGAAATCTAATAAAAAATACTTATGAAAGCTATAATGCAAATCATACTTTTGATAACAGACTAGGTTACGTTTTATTATTTGGTGATTGTTATTTCGGAGCAAGCAATATCATCTGTGTTCCAAGCCATCCTATGCCAGACCCAAATGGAAATCCCGATCCTTGTAAAGGTTACGATGTTTATTTCAGTAAGTTAACAGAGATAAATGGTTATTATGATGTTTATCCGGATGTCTTAATAGGTCGTTTGCCTGCGGATGATGAAGACAATTTCTCTCAGGTCGAGAATGTTTGCCAGAAGATAATAGACTATGAGCCAATAGATGTAAGACTACCACCGCAAGGCGTATATGACGGCTGGAAGGATAGGATGACTTTTCTTGCTGGTGAACCTTTTGAAAGTGATATGCATGAGGGTTTAATGATTATCTCCCCCATAGTTGAAAGTTATGAGCCAGATATAACCACAACTCTCCTACATCATCCTGCTGATCCATTTGACGAAATATATTTTGATCATAGATTAGAACATGATCTTGTCAATGGATTACTATTTAAATATGCACAAGGTAACTTAATTTTGACTTATATGGGTCATGGCAATTCGAATGATTGGGCTTGGTCCGAATTTGACAATTATCCATATTGGTTTAACTTTTCAGATGACATTGGTGACCCAGAATGTGAAGAATATGATAATCGGTTACCTTTAATTTTTAGTATGGCATGTATAACAGGTGCATTTCATAACAATAATGATGATTGCATGGCAGAACAATTCTTAGTATATAATAGAATTAGAGGTTCGATTGGTTTTATTGGATCTTCTACAAATACTTATGGTTCATCTTTTAGTCAATTTGCTCCTAATTTATTTAAGGCTCCATTTCAATATACTCTAGGTATGTGTGGTGAACTTCTATTAGAAGCCAAACTTAACTCTTCGCTGGGTTACATTAATCAATACAACTTATTTGGAGATCCTGCTTTAAATATACTATTGGATACAGATAATATATATTATTGTGATCTTCATTGCAGTCACCAAGAGTTAAGAGTTGAAAATATGAACAATCAAACTTTGCGGATAAATGTTGGAGTAAAAAATTTGAGCTATGTTACAGCTAATAATGTTGAAGTTTTATGTGAATTAACAAATAATATGAACTACTCAGCATCATTAACTCAAACTATCCCGATAATTCAAGGAATGGAAACGATCGGATTAGATTTTGATTTTAATATAGCCGATGAATTGCCGGCAGAATTTAATTATCTTGTTGATATAGATCCTAATTTTTTAATTGATGAAAGAACTGATAACAATAACACAATTGAATCAAATTATATTTTTCTTCGTGAACAAAATGGATATCCTGTCCCAATTTATGAAGATCACACTATTTCCGGAACTCCTTTGTATGATGATCAATCTATTATTATAGGTGGTAAAAAACATTCATCCGATGGTTCTATGATTTGGGTTTGGGAACCCGAATTAGAAACATCTGGTTCTTCGATACCTGTTTTTAATGAAACGGAAAGTTGTTTTGATTATTTTATTCTCAATATAGATCGTAATCGTATTCATAGAATCAATGGCAATAATGGTTCAACTATGAGCTATTACTATTCAGGTGAGCATATAATTAATAGTTATTGTTTGGGTGATTTAAATAATGATGGAGAATTGGAATTAATTTGTTTTCTTTTTAAAATCGGCGCTATGAAAATAATGATTTTTGACTCTGAACTAAATATCCTTTTAGAACAGCCTGTAGATAATATTTTTTTCGATTTAGCTGTTGGCGATGGTAATAATGATGGAATAAATGAATTATATACTCTTTGTACTTTTTATAATAATAAAATAATTTCGTATTCATTTAACGGTCAGGCTCTAAATATTATCGCTGAACAGAATTTAAATCCAGGCTGTAGTAAGTTTTTTTTAGAAGACTTTGATAATAATGGAAGTTTGGATTGTGCAGTCTTTGCTCGAAATTCAGTACATTTTTTTAATTGTCCGGATTTAACTCCTTCAATGACTACTGTAACTTTAAACTCTGATTATAAAGCAGTTGCTTTAGGCGATATAGATAATGATAGTGTAACTGAGATAGTGTTATTTGAAGGAGATTATTATGTTACTAAAATTGACTTAGGACAACACACACCATTATTTTCAGTTGATGATCAATATTTTGGTGAGTCTCCTTATTATATGTTGTTATATGATATCGATTCTGATTTACAAATGGATGTAATAATTAACGATAACATGCAGACTTCTTTTTTTAATTCTAATGGAGATTATATTTTTACAACACCATTATATCCGGAACAAGATGGAATTACAACAAATATCATAATAGATATTGATAATGATAATGATATTGAGCTCGTATATGGTATGGATATTGTAACAAATTCTTATGCGAATTATCACGATAGTAAACTAATGGTTGTCGATTTAATGTATGAAACAAGTATTCACGGTAACATCTATCCAAAAATGAATAAATACAACAACAATCTATATTCACAACCTATATCAGGTCAACTTTCAGAGAATACGAACTATTATTTGTATGGTTCAATAACTCTACATGATGAAGTTATTTTACCTGCGACCAGTTCATTAACTATTCATCCCAGCACAATCATCAAAGCAAAAGAAAATAGTAAGCTTATTGTTTATGGTGATTTTGTTGTAAACGGTACAGAAAATGAACCTGTAAAATTTGAACCAATAATTCAAGGAGCTTCACAAGATTATTGGCAAGGTCTGGAATTCCCGGAAGGAAATGGAGATATTGAATTAAATCATGTATATATTCAAAATGCTAACCTTTATTCTGAAAGAGAGATAACGATAAACGGCGGTAGTTTTATAAACACCCCCTTATTACAGGACAGACAAAGTGTTTGGCTGACTGATGTCAATTTTGACAATTCTCCAATAACGGCTGAGTTGTATGGAATGATCCAAATAGAAATAGTTTCAATTAATAACTGTCATATCTATAATTCACTAACGGATGCAGGAATTGAAATTACAGGATATCCAAACATCGATATTTCCTATAATGTTATTGAAAACTGTGATTCGGGATTAAAAATATGGGAATCTGGTTCAGGTGCTATTAACTCGATTTCAAATAACATAATTCGCAATAATACTCAAAATTATGGTATTTCTATTTATCATTCTTATATAGATATAACGGATCATAATCGAATCGAAAACAATAGAAATGGTCTTTTCATATCAAGGGAAAGTAATTTTAACCTTATCGGTTCAGAAACTTATCCTCTTCAAATAATCAGGGATAACAATGAACATGAAGTCAGATTTACTTATGATAGCAGACCAGGTCAATTTTATCACAACAAGATATATGATGAAAATCATGAATACAGTTATGTAAAATGCGAACGAGTTCCTCCAATAGAAATAAGTCAGATAAATATTTCGAATAATAACTGGGGTTCTACTTTTAATCCGGAAACTGATCTATCTCCAACCGAACTTTTTATATATCTACCAATCTGGGATCCCGGTATTCCAAGAAATCCTGATATTGGTACAGATGAGGAAATGTATCTATTAGCGAAACAACAAGAAGAAGCTGAGGATTATTTTGAAGCTGAACAAACCTACAAACAAATAATTTCAATTTATCCTGCATCTGAGTATGCAAAAATTGCAGCAAAAGAACTTCTTGCTTTGAAGGTAAAATACGATCAGGATTTTGCTGGTTTAAAACTATATTACGAAACCGAACCCAATATGCAATATGATGAAGAAATGACGAGGTTATCGGAATTTCAAATAAATTGTTGTGATATAAAACTTGAAGAATTTCAACCTGCAATATCCTGGTTTGAAGAAATAATCCAGAATCCACCATCTATAGCTGATTCTGTTTTTGCTGTGATAGATGCAGGTTATACGTACTTATTGATGGAAAATAGTGGCAGATCGCAATATGTCGGTAAAATAAATGATTTAAAACCAGAATCGCGTATTGAATATGAAGAAAAAAGAGATAATCTGATGAATATGCTTTTTGGTGATTCGGAACCGGATAATGAAATCCCATCGATTATTAAATTGGCTTTGTTTCCCAATTATCCTAATCCCTTTAATCCAACTACAATAATTTCTTTCTCTATTCCTAAAGAAAGCAAAGTTGATATAACAATGTATAACATCAAGGGTCAAAAAGTAAAAACAATAGCAAAGGATGAATTTGAAAAGGGGTTCCATAAATTAATTTGGAATGGAAAAGATTCGTCCGGGAAAGAAGTCGGTTCCGGAATTTATTTCTATAAGCTAAAAGTGAATGGAAAAGATAAATCTGTGAGGAAATGTTTGTTGTTGAAATAGTGTCATAGGAACCAAACTTTAAGTAAAATTCCAGTAATAAGATTATTGAGATTGAAAAGCGACCATATTTATTTGTCGCTTTTCTTTTATTCAACAAAAATGAAAAAGGATTATCCTAATTCGTATTTCAACATTTTCAGGAACTTCAAAATTTTAATCTCATTTTTTTATTTGACAATATTTCGTAAATTTGAGTTTTCTATTTAGTGTAACAAATAAGCTGAAATGTAGGAAAAAAATGGCAAAAGTACTTGTAAAAAATGTTGATAAAATTTTTGATAATGGTTTCCACGCTGTTAAGGATGTAAGTTTTGAAGCTGAAGATAAAGAATTCGTAATTTTAGTGGGACCTTCCGGATGCGGCAAATCCACTACTCTTCGCATGATAGCCGGTCTGGAAGAGATAAACTCAGGTGAAATTCACATCGGAGACAGAATAGTAAACGATGTTCCTCCCAAAAACCGCGATATTGCCATGGTCTTCCAAAATTATGCTCTTTATCCACACATGACTGTCTATGATAATATGGCTTTTGCCTTGAAATTGAGAAAATTCAAAAAAGAGGAAATCGAGAAAACCGTTATTGAAACTGCTTCCCTTTTGGAAATCGAAGAGCTTCTGGACAGAAAACCAAAACAGCTTTCCGGAGGACAGAGACAGAGAGTTGCTTTGGGAAGAGCGATTGTGCGTCATCCCCAAGTTTTCCTTTTTGATGAACCGCTTTCCAACCTGGATGCAAAGCTGCGCGTGCAGATGCGGGCGGAAATAGTCAAACTCCATCAGAAGCTGGATACCACCATAATTTATGTAACTCACGATCAGGTGGAAGCAATGACTATGGCAAACAAAATCGTGGTGATGAAAGATGGAAAGGTTCATCAAATCGATTCCCCTCTCGAAATATATAACAAACCTGTAAATCTATTTGTAGCTGGTTTTCTGGGCAGCCCTTCCATAAATCAGTTCAAGGGAAAAATCGTTCAAGAAAAGGATAAAACCTTTTTTGATGAAGGCAGCTTTCGGGTAGAAATCCCTTCTGAAATGAAAAACAAACTTGAAAAATATAATGAAATAATTATGGGTTTACGTCCGGAAGATATTTATGATTCCAATTTTGATGTAATGGCGGAATTCCCTCAAAAAATTGAAGCTGTCTGCGAAGTTGTGGAACCAATGGGAAATGAATTCATTGTTTTCCTCAAAACAAAAAATTCCAATATCACAGCCAGGTTCGATCCTAAAAAGCTTCCCAAAATGAATGAAAAAATCGGAATTACATTTGATATGAAGAAAGTTCATTTCTTTGATATCAAAACAGAAAAAAGGATAAAAAAGTAGAAACAAGGAGGAGTTATGAAAAAAGTTGTTTTGTTAGGATTTTGTTTAGTTTTATTTTGGGGTGTCGTGGTAACCCTTTCTGCCCAGAATTGCGACCTGCTTTATTTCTGTGTAAGGTATGATTCCGAATACGGCGAGATTGATCAATCCGATCGATTCACCGCCGGAAATATTACTGTGATGGTATTATTGGAAAAGCCCATCGCTCTCTATGAAATTAAGATTGAACTGGATAAATTAAACCCTCGCAAGAATACATTCGAATATTACAATGATTATGAATTCGACGTTGGTTATGATATGGATTATATTTTCTTTAATGAAATCTATTTCGGTGATCCTGGAATTTACCGGGTTTTCCTGCTTGATCCCAAAGGAAATACTATTGTAAGTTCATTAGTTGAGATTGTAAAATAATTCATCTCCTAAGTAAGAGGAATAATTTTACCGGAATTCCCCGGGGATTTCAACTCATCCTGCTGTCCTTCTCTTAAAAAAAAGAGAAGGAACATAAGAAAAATTGGAAGAAAAATATGAAAAAGAAAGAAAACAGCAATAAGTCATCCCTCTCTTATGATAAAGAGAGGGACTGAGGGTGAGTTAGAAAATATTGAAAAATTCAACTGGGAAATGTTAGGAAAGAATCATAATAATAAATCTAAAAAACTAGTATGATATTAGATTAAACAGAGTTTTTATGGGAGAAAAATGAAATTAACTATTATTGTAATTTTATTATTTTCTTTCTCTGTAATTTTCTGTCAGGGTCCTGCACCGCTGCAACCGACTATAGAAGCACTCGGGAATGACTGGTTTAAAGTTACAGCTTCAGTAGCTATCGAAAATATAACTCCGCAAAAGGCAAAAAATCTGGCAATTCAAAGAGCGTGCAAACAAGTGATTGAATATTATTGCGGAGTTGAAATCTCAGGAAGAGTGCTGAGTGTTCAAGCTGAAAGTGAGGACGCTGTATTAATGGATAACTTTCTGCAACTAATCAATCAAACCTCAAATGGAATTATTCTGGAGAAAGAGATACTGAGCGAAAAGACCCTAACAGAGGGGAATGTATTAAAAAAAATTGTTGTTCTAAGGGTAAAAGCAGGTAAACAAAAGGGCGGCAAAGACCCTTATTTTAATTTGGATGCTGGTTTGAACAGAGAATATTTCAAAGAAAAAGAAAAACTTGAAATTACAATTACACCTTCACAGAATTGTTACTTAACAATCTTCAATATCTGTTCTAATGATTCAGTCTATATCATTTTTCCCAACCAGTTCAAAAAAGATAATTTTGTGAAAGCAGGTGAAGTTTTCAAATTACCTGATGAAAACGACGTGAAAAAGGGAGTTTCTTTTCCTGTTTATCTGCTGCCCGGAAAAAAGGAAGATTCTGAAATAATCAAGATTATTGCCACCAAAAAACCATTGAGATTCACATCATTTCAAGCGTTTTCTTCTTATGGTACTTTCCAGTCCGCATTAGATAAATTGGTTGTACAAATTATGAAGATTCCCAGAAATGAAATTGAGGAAGCTGATTTGCAGTATTTCATTCATAAATAATTAAAGAAAAAAAAGAGTAAGGAATAATAAGACAAAAAATAATATTGGCAATAACAAAATATTTGGAGGAGCTATGAAAAAAATTAGTTTATTAGTTTTAGTAATTTGCTTTGTTTTTGGATTAATTACAAATTTAACAGCCCAAAACTGCGATCTGCTTTACTTTTGTGTGAGATATGATTCTAATCTGGGAGAAATCGATGCATCCGATAGATTCACAACAGGTAATATTACGGTAATGGTTTTATTGGAATCGCCAATTTACTACACTGACATCGTTATTCAATTAGATAAATACAGTCTTACAAAAGACGACTTTGAATACTATAATGACTATGATTTCGATGTAAGCTCTGATATGGACTATATTTTCTTAAATGACATCAATTTTGGTGATCCTGGAGTTTACCGCGTTTTCCTGCTCGATCCTTCCGGAAGCACAATTACCAGTTCTTTAGTGGAAATTGTATCAGATGATCTACAGACTCAAGATATAGATTTAGATGCTCTTATAAAAGAAATGGAATTACAAATAGATAGTATCGATCAAGCGGAAAATACTATTTTTTCAGATGACTTTGATGATAATAGCAACAACTGGTTGGAAGATGAAAACAAGGTACGCAAGCTGAAAATACGAAATGGCAAATATATTTTCGAGCACAAAGAAGACGAAGGTGGATATTTTACCTGGAAATCCGTGCCAATCAACCAGGATAAAGATTTCATTATTGAAACGACATTGCAGCATATAAGTGGAACTGATGATCGCGGATATGGGCTGGTCTGGGGAATGAAAGATATTGATAACTATTTTGCTTTTAACATTTCCAATAACGGGTTTTATCGAATAGCAAAAAGTTATAATGACGAATGGCAAGCTTTGGTAGATTGGACAGAATCTACTTATCTTAACAATTATGGTGGGATAAATAAACTTACTGTAAAAAAATCTGATGCTTCACTTAAATTTTATATAAATGATAACTATGTTAATACAATCAATTTTGAACATTTCTTTGGAAATAATATCGGCTACGTAATCTGGCGGAATATGAGAATTGAAATTGATAAATTAAGTGTTTCTGGTTCTGGTGATACTGAAAAGTATGAAGCTACTGAAGAATATGAATTTATTCAGAGAAGCGATGATCCGGAAAAAGAAAAAATTCCACCTCCACAGACATTCCCGCCGGACTTATATATCGAAAACCTTAAATTTTATGAACCATCCTATAACAATGCCTTAGACGGTTTGGAGAAAGGAGAAATACAATTTGAAATTGTTAATAGAGGTAGAGGTAATGCTTTTGATTTGGATATAAATATTACGCCCTTATCCTCTTCTAAAAACCTGGTTTTTAATACAATTACCAGAATAGATGAAATTCCAGCTAAAGGTAATGAAATTATTTCCATTCCGATTTCTGCAGATATTGATGTGCAAAATTTAGTGCGCGAATTACGTATTGAAATAATGGAAGGTTTTGGTTTTGATTCTGATCCCGCTACCATCAGTTTTGAAACTCAAACGTTTGCAGCTCCTGATCTGCAAATCAAGCAAATTGCTATTGATGATAATGACGATGCTGATGGAGAAGGCTTTTCTTACGGTAACAGCAACTCTATCATCGAGCCCAATGAATCTATCGAAGTAACTGCCTATGTCCAGAATTTTGGAGCCGGTCATGCTATTGATGTAAAGGCAACATTATTATTAAAGACCAGTGATAAAAATATTACCTGCCCTGATGAAGATAAAGTCTTTAATCTGGGTGACATTAAAGGCGGGGATTATCAAAAAGTGGAATTCTATTTTTACACCAGCAGACGCTATGCTGATGATAATGTTCCATTATATCTGCAATTAACAGAAACTACCGGCAAATTTGGAAAAACTTCTGATCTGGGTCTAAAAATGGGAGAAAGAACCAAAAATGTGGTTGAGGTTCAAGTAGCGAAAATTGAAACAACCAAAAATCTGGAAATGAGAAAGATCGAGGATCTTATTGTATCATCAGATGTGGATCTGGATATACCAAAATCTTCTATGGATGGAAAAAACGTACTTGCAATCATTCTGGGTATAGAAGAGTATAAATATGCTCCCAAAGTAGATTTTGCAGAAAACGATGCTCAGATTTTCTATCAATATGCGAAAACTTTGTTTAACATTCCTGAACGGAATATCTATTGCCGTATAAATGATGGTGCTACTTCCGGTGAATTCAATAAAATCTTTGCTGAAGATGGCTGGATTGCCCGTCGCATAAAGCAAGATGAAACCGATGTGATCATTTACTATTCAGGGCATGGTGCGCCAGACACAAAATCTAAAAAAGGTTACCTTATTCCTTATGACATCGACCCGAATTACGCAAATACAGGTTTCTCTCTCGATGAAATTTATTCTTCCCTTGCCAAATTGAAGGCAAAATCCGTTACTGTATTTATAGATGCCTGTTTCTCTGGTGAAAGCCGTTCCGAAGAGATGCTCCTGGCTGGAACTCGTCCCATAGCCATTACCATAGAAAATCCGATTTTAACTACAGAAAATTCCATAGTTCTTTCAGCATCTTCCAAGGAACAATACAGTTGTGCTTATCCCTTAAAACAACACGGATTATTTACTTATTTTCTCTTAAAGGGTCTGAAAGGTGAAGCAAAGGGAAAAAATGAAGAGTTGGATATCGGTGAATTATTTGATTACATTCATATAAATGTGAAAGAAACTGCCGGTTATCTCGATAAAGAACAAACTCCCACTTTTGCAGGCAGTAATAAAGATAGAATCTTCTTGAAATATTAATCACACCTAATTATGCTTGGAGGTTTCAATGAAAATAATCACTCTTCTCTGCATCATTGTCTCACTCTGTCTTTTCCCGGCTTTTCTAAATGCAGATGAAAAAGAGAACGATTCTGAAGAAAAGGGTAAACTGGAAAAATTCGAATCTGAGATAGAAAAACCAAAAGAAGACAGTTCAACTCATTCTGATGATGACGACGACGACGACGACGGCTGTAACATCTTCTGCCAGATTTTCTATAGGATATTATACGAATTTTTCATTGGACATCCCGGATATGAACAAACCAGCCACGACTTTCTGTGGGAAATTTCATTAAATGATTTTCCTTATCAATCTCCAGGAAGCGGAATTTATGACTATCATGCAAATCGAAAAATGCAACTGCAAATCAATAGCCATTATTTTTCTAATTTAGATAAAATTGATGGATTTTCAATTCGCTCCAGATGGCTTTTAACTCCTTTTTTTTCTTTAGATGGAAATTTTAGCAGGTTAAATGAAAACCTGGATTCTGGAACAGATAAAATGGACGTTTATGATTTTTTATGCAATTATCAAAGATTTCGGTTTCCGCGTGTAAACTGGTGGTGGGGAATGGGAATGAAATCTGTGAAAAGAGAAAAATATCATTCCGGGATATGCCTGGATACTGGAGTGGAAATATTTCCCATAAAACCTTTTAGTGCACAATTCTCTGCAAATATTGCATCTATAAATAATCATGCTGTTTCAGAAGTATTTACGAAGATTCGTTATCATTACAAACAGGGACAGATTTATTTTGGTTATCAGCGATTTCGAGCTGAATCGGAAGTTATTAACGGTTTAATAACAGGTTTTGGAATCTATTTTTAGAAACTCATTATGAAAAAAGTAATATTTTTTATTATTATTCTGACTGTTATTTTTTTTGCCTGTCAGAAACGTACTGCTCCG
>Ga0208648_1002421_pt1 | contig 13046 bp, 7 predicted proteins | sample AntAceMetag02UKL_FD_184772 | JGI IMG/M metagenome (GOLD analysis project Ga0208648, IMG submission 184772) | Saline lake microbial communities from Ace Lake, Antarctica - Antarctic Ace Lake Metagenome 02UKL (SPAdes) (version 2) | ecosystem: Environmental > Aquatic > Non-marine Saline and Alkaline...
AATTCGTGATTTAGGCGTCGATATTTCGAGCGGTAAGCTCAGTTATATACTAACAGAAGATCTGGACGATTTTCATGCCGAAAAAGATGAATTACTGAAGATGGGATTATCCGTTTCTAAATATATTCATACAGATGATACTGGCGCACGGCATAAAGGGCAAAATGGCTATTGCACACATATTGGCAATGATTTTTTTGCCTGGTTCAGTAGTACAGAAAGTAAAAGCAGAATCAATTTTTTAAACTGTCTATCACAAGGCAAAACAACGCTTTATACATTGAACACAGGTGCCATTGAATACATGGCACAAAATAAGCTGTCTGTTGCACTATTGATAACTCTGGAAAGTATCAATGTTCGAATTAACAACGCCGCCGACTGGTGTGAATGGATGGATCAGCAAGGTATCATTAAACCTCGGCACAGAAAAATAGTGACGGAAGGTGCTTTGATGGGAGGGCTGCTAGACCAAGGTATTCCCTCTGACTTTTCAATTATCAGTGATGATGCAGGGCAGTTTAACGTCTTTGATCATGCCTTGTGCTGGATCCATGCCGAACGAGTGATTAATCGCCTGATTCCTTTAAGTGACAGCCATACCAAGGCAGTCGATGACGCACGCGACCAGCTTTGGTCGATTTACCATGACCTGAAAGCCTATAAACTTAAGCCTGTCACCGAACAGGCGGACAACATCAGGCAACGCTTTCAACTTTTATGCAGTACCAAAACCTGTTACGAAACGCTTAACCAGGCTCTCGGGCGGATGGGGAAAAATCAACATGAACTCCTTCGTGTACTCGATAAACCCTACCTTCCACTTCATAACAATCTAAGCGAACGGGATATAAGGGATTACGTCAAGAAACGAAAAATCAGCGGGAGTACGCGAAGTGATGCAGGACGGAAAGCTAGGGATACTTTTGCCAGTCTAAAAAAGACCTGTCGAAAGCATGGCCTATCATTTTGGGATTATTTAAAAAGTCGCTTACTGAAGTTAGAAGGGATTCCTCCGTTATCGGAAGTCATTCGTGCTGCCGCTGCCAGTGGATAATGAGAAGTTACATCTTTAGAGGTATTGCGCTGTATTAAACCATTACAGTTCTGGCTGGTTAGAGAAGAGTCCCAAGAAAAACATTACATTGTGTTGGTTTATTTTGGTTATACTGCTAGAAATATTGTTTCACTAGCCATCACTGTATCGTCCGCCAGACCGATTAATTGCCCACGAATAATCATCGGTTTGAGGGTAATTTAGTTATTTTAACCCTAGCAGTACCAATGGCGCGAAACAAGATCGTACAAATAACATCTGGAATTGTTAAAGCTCGGTAAAGATTAAAACCTTTATATTCATTCACTAATAATGTTACATCTGTAGATATAGCTGAATAGGAGAAAAACCATGACTTACAAATATATACGCTTTTTTAACGAAATCGGTATTGACGATATTCCGCTAGTCGGTGGTAAAAACGCTTCATTGGGTGAAATGGTGCAGAAATTAGCGCCGCAAGGCGTTAAAGTACCCAATGGCTTTGCGGTTACCGCCGAGGCCTATCGCTATGTGCTCGATGAAGCGCATGCCTGGGAGGCCTTACGGGAAACTATGGCAGATATTGATCCGCTTGATGTTAAGCATCTGGCTCGTTCTGGTAAACGTGCGCGTGAAATTATTTATGCCGCAGACCTGCCGGATGATCTGCAAAGTGAAATTATTGCCGCCTATCGTGAGCTACAAGAACAATATAGTGAGAATTTGACTCTGGCAGTGCGCAGTTCGGCTACAGCTGAAGATTTACCTACTGCCAGCTTCGCCGGGCAACAGGATACCTATCTGAATATACAGGGTGAAGAAACCTTGCTGGATGCCTGTCAACGCTGTTTTGCCAGTTTGTTTACCGATCGAGCGATACATTACAGAATAGATCAGGGCTTTGATCATTTCGATGTCGCATTATCAATTGGCATCATGAAAATGGTGCGTTCCGATCTGGCGACCAGCGGCGTGATGTTCTCTCTGGATACTGAATCCGGTTTTCGCGATGCAGTTTTTATTACCGCGGCCTATGGTTTAGGTGAAAATGTTGTGCAAGGTGCTGTTGAACCGGACGAATTTTATGTGCATAAACCGACTTTTGAAGAAGGGTATCGCTGTGTGCTGCGACGAAGTATGGGTTCAAAAAAAATAAAAATGGTCTACTCCGAAGGGAATACTCGCGAAGCCACCAAAAATATTCTCACTTCCAGAGCTGAGCGCGAACGCTTTTGTTTATCAGATGAGGATGTACTGACACTGGCAGATTATGCCATTAAAGTAGAGCGATTATACAGCGAGCAGATAGGCCATGAACGTCCGATGGATATGGAATGGGCCAAGGATGCTCTGGACGGTGAGTTGTATATGGTACAGGCGAGGCCGGAAACAGTCGTATCGCAACAGCACGGCACGATACTGGAAGAATATCAGCTTAAAGGCAGTGGTAATATTATTGTTACTGGACATTCAGTCGGTGCCAAAATCGCCACTGGCTCGGCACATGTTATCAGCAGTACGGCACACCTAGCTGATTTTCAACCTGGTGAAGTGCTGGTTGCCGATATTACCACGCCTGACTGGGAGCCGATTATGAAAATCGCGGCTGCCATCGTGACTAACCGAGGTGGGCGCACCTGCCATGCCGCCATTATTGCCCGTGAATTAGGTATTCCTGCGGTAGTCGGTTGTGATGATGCCACCAGCGCGATCGCGAACGGCGAGCAAATAACAATATCTTGTGCTGAAGGAGATGTTGGCAAGATTTATCGTGATGCCATTCCTTTTGAAATTATAAGCACTGACCTTGCCACTTTGTCGCGTCCGAAAACAAAAGTCATGCTCAATCTGGGGAATCCGGAACTTGCGTTTAAACACAGCTTTCTACCTAATGACGGTGTGGGTCTTGCAAGAATGGAATTTATTATTAATGAATACATCAAAGTACATCCGATGGCTTTGTTGCACCCGGAGAAGGTACAGAGCGAAACTGAGCGGAGGGCCATACAGCAATTAACCAAAAATTATGCCAGTCCTGCTGACTACTTTGTACAGCGTTTATCCGAAGGGGTAGGCACTATCGCCGCTGCTTTTTATCCCAGGCCAGTAGTCGTGCGTATGTCCGACTTCAAAACCAATGAATATGCTTCCTTGCTTGGCGGCAGTGTTTTTGAAGCGACAGAGGCCAATCCGATGCTCGGTTTCCGTGGTGCATCCCGCTATACCCATCCGGCTTATGAGCAGGGCTTTGCGCTGGAATGTGCGGCTATGAAGCGGGTGCGCGATGATATGGGCTTAAGTAATGTAATTTTAATGATTCCTTTCTGTCGACGCGTGGATGAGGGCGAACGGGTACTGGCTAAAATGGCCGAACTAGGATTACAGCAGGGTAAGCATGGACTTGAAATATATGTGATGTGTGAGATTCCCAACAACGTGATTCAGATTGATGCATTTGCCAGGCTGTTCGATGGTTTTTCTATTGGTTCTAATGATCTCACTCAGTTAACATTAGGAGTAGATCGGGATTCTGAAATTGTAGCTTTTGACTTTGATGAGCGTGATGAAGGGGTCAAAGAGATGATTCGGCTTGCTGTTGCAGGGGCTAAACGCAATGCCCGGCACTCGGGTATTTGCGGACAGGCACCTTCTGATTACCCTGAGATCGCTGAATTTCTGGTTGAGATCGGTATTGATTCCATTAGTTTGAATCCGGACACTGTTATCAAAACAACATTGCAAATACTGGAGGTCGAAAAGCGGATGGCAGGGTAAACAAATATAAAAGCAGTGGGCAAAAAAGTGTTCTCTCTAGTTTCACTGCTATTGCAATTGACTAAGCTATTAATACATAAGAGATCATGATCATGATAGAAATTATGCCGCAAAGCGCAGGAAACATCCTGGTCGTTAAAGCAATGGAGATGTTAACCAGCAAGGATTACGAAGAGATTTTTATTCCTCGACTCACGCAGTTAATAGATCAATGTGGAAAAATAAGAGTGCTGCTTTATTTAGATGAAAATTTTACCGGATGGGAGTCAGGCGCTGCCTGGGATGATGCTGTATTTGGGCTACAGCATCGACATGACTTCGAGAAAGTCGCGGTAGTAAGTGACCAGCAATGGGTGGCATGGGCAACTAAGGTTGGCTCCTATTTTATGGATGGCCAGGTGGCTAGCTATAAATTATCAGAATTTCAGGATGCTATTACCTGGATAAAGAGTTAAATTTAGGCAAGAGATTCAAATGGACGAAATTTGCCACGGTGTGTACTGTCACTTATCTGGTACATGCATAATAAAGCAGACTTTCTACAGTAGATATGTCTTTTGTTAAGTGATTGTCTAATTAAAATGAGCTGTTTTTGCTGTGAAAAATTCAAATTCAATTATCCACTCAATTTTATACAAACGGGGAATTTGCAATGCCAAATATAGAACTACCTGCCACTGGGACTACAGGCGGTGCTGATCTTGAGAAAATGCCTGTCAATGATTTACTTGCCCAACTGGACGTTCAAGTTGAGCAAGGATTAAGCGGCGCCGAGGCACAACAACGATTCACCCAATATGGGCCGAATGCTCTGGTTGAAAAAGAGGAAAGTCTGACTGCCAAAATTCTGGGGCATTTCATGGGGCCTATTGCCTATATGATCGAGGCTGCAGCACTTGTTTCAGCTATGATTGGTCACTGGGATGACTTCGCTATCATTAGTTTCTTACTATTGTTTAACGTTGGGCTAGAGATGTGGCAGGACCGCAAAGCCTCGAATGCGCTGGCGGAGCTAAAAAAAGGACTGGCACTGGAAGCTACTGCAATGCGTGATGGCGAATGGCAAACAGTAGGCGCGGCGACACTGGTTCCGGGTGATATCATCAAGATACGGTTGGGTATGATCGTTCCTGCCGATGTGAGGATGGTCAGTGGTGACTATGCTTCCATCGACCAGTCGGCACTAACCGGCGAATCGCTGCCGGTAGCAAAGAAGGTTGGTGATGAGGGCTATTCGGGCAGTATGGTAAAACAAGGAGAAATGGTTTGCGTAGTCATTAACACGGGCTCAAATACTTTATTTGGGCGAACTGCCAAACTGGTGGCTGGCGCAGGTTCGGTCAGTCACGCGCAAAAGGCCATGTTTCAGATTGGCAACTTTCTTATTATCCTCGCTATCGTGCTTGCGCTGATCATGGTGGCCGTTAGAGTTTATCATGATATTGTCATTGCCGACGACTGGGATGTCAACGATGCCCTGAGCATCCTGCAGTTTGTACTGGTGTTATTGGTTGCCTCAATTCCGGTAGCAATGCCGACGGTATTTTCGATGACTATGGCGCTGGGAGCGCTGCAATTATCCAAGGAAAAAGCGATTGTTTCCAAGCTTTCGGCGATTGAGGAAATGGCGGGTGTAGATATACTCTGCTCCGACAAGACCGGGACCTTGACCAAAAATCAACTTTCGTTGGCAGAGCCCATTCTGATAGCGGGCCATGACGCACAAGACTGCATTCTAGCCGCAGCACTCGCGTCGAATATTGAAGATAAAGATGCCATTGATACCGCAGTTATCTCGGCGCTTAAGGATCAAAGCACGCTTAACAACTGGAAAAAACTCAAATTTTTGCCTTTTGATCCGGTTAGTAAACGCACTGCGGCAAACGTAATCGACCTGGCAGGCAAGGCTTTCGTAGTCACCAAAGGTGCGCCACAGGCGATTGTTGATATTGCCAAACCCTCAGCGGAAGTTTCGCAACAGGTCAAGGATACTGTTGCAGCACTGGCTGCTAAGGGTTCGCGGGCACTAGGCGTTGCACGCTCGGAGGATGATGGCGTAAGCTGGTCTTTATTGGGCATATTACCCATGTTTGATCCGCCGCGTGATGATTCAAAAAGGACTATTGATAATGCCCGCGAAAAAGGGGTGCAGGTGAAAATGATTACCGGTGATGACACCGCAATCGCTATTGAAACGGCAAGGCAACTTGGTATGGGAACCAACATCCTTCCTGCGGCAGATGCCTTCCCTAAAGACATGGATCCCAATAATGTGCCGCCGGAAATTGTCGATTTGATTGAACGAGCGGACGGTTTTGCACGTGTGTTCCCTGAGCACAAATACGCTATCGTTAAGGCTTTGCAATCGCGCGGGCATCTAGTGGCAATGACCGGTGATGGCGTTAACGATGCGCCTGCACTCAAGCAAGCCGACTGCGGTACCGCTGTTTCCGGGGCTACTGATGCGGCACGCGGCGCAGCAGCGCTGATTCTTACAGCGCCTGGACTGTCGGTGATCAACAGTGCCATCGACGAAGCGCGGCGTATTTTTGGACGTATTACCAGTTATACTATTTATCGTGTGGCATTGACCATGGATATTATGTTTCTGGTGGTGCTGTCAACTATCTTTCTCGGTTTTACACCGCTGACGCCCATTATGATCGTCGCCATGTCGCTACTCGATGATGTGCCGATTATGGCCATCGCCTATGACAACACGCCAGTCAGTGACAAACCGATTCGCTGGAAAATGCCTCGCTTGTTAGGCGTCTCTGCAGTGCTTGGTTTGTTTTCGATTGTCGAATCGTTTGGTTTACTGCTAATCGGCATGGAAGTATTATCAAGTCCGGCTGAGCAGGCTTTTTTTGGTTTGGCAACACATGCCCAGCTACAAACCCTGATGTTTCTGCAACTGGTTGCCGGCGGTCATTTGTTGTTGTTCGTTACCCGCACGGAACGCTGGTTCTTTCTGCGCCCTTTCCCGGCCGCACCTTTGTTTCTGGCCATCCTGTTTACCCAGATACTGGCCGTTCTGATGTGTAGCTTTGGTTGGCTGGTTGATCCCATTTCATGGATGTTGATCGGCTGGATATGGGCTTATAATCTAGTCTGGATGTTCCTGCTGGGCGCAGTCAGGCTGATTACCGAACGCTATGTGGATTATCGTACGGCACGTCATCTAAAGAGTTTGGGGGTGATGAATCAATCATTGCAAGTGCGTGGTTAATAGTTAGATTACACCTATGCTCCGGCGTAACGCAATGCTAGAGCGTTGCTGAATGAACTCCCACGCTACGGCGTGGGAATTATGCGAAAACATTATTTTAGAGGTAAAAACCAATGTCAAAATCAAAAACAACCCGGCATGGAAAAAAGAACAAAGTTCACGTCATTATGCACCATGCAAAGCAACCACACGGTATCGCCTCTATTGCTGTGCTAGTCTTTGTGATGGCTTGGGCTGTCTGGACTTTTGTCATTTGGTAATTAATTTAGTCGCTTTATTTTACTTTGTGACACATACATATTTTATGGTTTTTCATTTAGTTAAACGACTGCCTGGAAAGCCATCAATTCACTTAATTACATAAGGAAGCGTAAAACATGGATTATCGTAAAAAATTCGTCGTTGAACCCAGTGAAAGGGTGCATCTGGGCAAAATTGATCCTTCGTACACTGGTAAGCACGAGTCGCACCAACAGGCGATGCCGAAGATACAGGAACATCTTGAAAATATGGATAAACTGCAATATCTGCTTTACGCGGATGGCAATCAGTCCCTACTGGTGGTGTTGCAGGCATTAGATGCCGCAGGCAAAGACGGCGTGGTGCGGCATTTGTTCAGTGGCATGAACCCGCAGGGGACATCGGTGTTTGGTTTTAAACAGCCGAGCAAAGAGGAAGCTGCTCACGATTTTCTCTGGCGAGCTCATCAGCATGCACCAGGCAAGGGGGAGCTAGTTATCTTTAACCGTTCCCACTACGAGGATGTGCTTGTTGTGCGTGTACACAAGCTGGTTGACAAAGGGGTTTGGTCAAAGCGCTATGAGCTGATCAATGATTTCGAAAAGATGCTTTCAAATAACGGCACAAGGATTCTGAAATTCTTTTTGCACATCAGTCCCGAAGAGCAATTGTCACGTTTCAAACAGCGTTTGGATGATCCAGCCCGGAATTGGAAAATCAGCGATGCCGACTATTCTGAACGTAAGTTATGGCCTGAATACACCGAAGCTTACGAAGATGTGCTGGAACTGACCAGCACTGCGTATGCACCGTGGTATGTTATTCCCGCTAATCACAAGTGGTTTCGCAATCTCGCGATCTCGGAGATTATCGCGGATACTATGAGCGAAATGGGTTTAAAACTGCCGCCTGCTCATGTGGATATGGAAGATATTCGCAGCAAGTATCATGCTGCCGAGGAGAAGCAAACAGGTAAAACGAGTGGAATGGTTAATCTGCAGAACAATAAAAACAAGAAGATCAAGAAGATCAAGAAGATCAAGAAGATCAAGAAGATCAAAGACAAGGATAACTAGGTCTGACGGTTGGTAATTGTGATTCGAGCGAACTGGACACTATAGAGAAATAACTATGAAGCTGAGCTTTTTTGCAGGCCTTCGACCTTTTAGCCAGAGTGGCGCGGTACGCGATGCCTTCGCCGGCTTGACGCTGGCGTCGATGAATATTCCGCAGGTGCTGGGTTATACGCGTATTGCCGGCACACCCACTGTTACTGGACTTTACACGGTGCTGTTACCGCTGGTAATGTTCGCAATCTTCGGTTCTTCGCGTCACCTGGTTGTAGCGGCGGACTCTGCTACTGCAGCTATCTTTTCCAGTGGACTATCCGGTATGGCACCGCAGGCCAGTGTGAAATACATGGCTTTAGTGGGTATGGTTGCGCTGTTGACGGCAGCGCTCCTATTGTTGGCACGAATTTTCAAACTTGGCTTTCTTGCTGATTTCCTTTCGCGTACAGTGCTGGCTGGTTTTCTTACCGGTGTTGGATTCCAAATCAGTATCGCTATGCTGGGTGAAATGGCTGGCATACCTGTAGATGCGCACAAAACAATCGAACAGTTGCAACAGTTTATCCAGGGCCTACAGCAGATAAATCTTCCCACGCTGGGGATATCTTCGTTGGTTGTGATCAGTATCCTTGGCTTGCGTCACTATTTGCCGCGCTTGCCCGTAGCGCTGTTTACCGTTTTAACAGGAATAGGTGTCAGCTATGCCTACGATTTTGCTGCTCATGGTATTGCAGTTATCGGGCCGGTGCCCGGCGGATTGCCATCATTTTCTTTTCCAGTAGTGAGCTGGAACGAATTGCTTAAACTTGTGCCTGTCGCTTTATCCTGTTTCGTGATTATTATCGCCCAAAGCGCGGCAACGTCGCGAGTTTTCGCAGTTCGACATCAAGAGCGCGTGGATGAGGATGCCGATATCCTGGGTTTGTCAGCAGCGAATGTGGCCGCAGCATTGTCCGGCGCATTCGTAGTCAATGGTAGTCCCACACAGACGGCAATGGCTGATCTTGCCGGTGCGCGTAGTCAGGTTGCACAGCTGGTATTTGCCGGAATCGTGTTACTGGTGCTACTGTTTTTTACCGGGCCGTTACAGTATCTCCCTCGTAGTGTACTTGCTGGTATTGTGTTTACTATTGCCGTAGGACTCGTCGATATCCGAAGCCTGCGTGATATGCGTAGAGAAAGTCCGGGCGAGTTTAATCTGGCGATTGTCACAGCTGTGGTAGTGACACTGGTAGGGCTTGAGCAAGGCATCCTGATGGCGATCGCCTTGTCGCTGTTGCGGCATGTGCGCCACAGCTATCATCCGCATACGGTGGTGCTGACGCCAGACGATGCGGGCCGCTGGATGCCTGTACCGGCAAAGCCGGGTCTTGAGACAAAGCCAGGACTGGTAGTCTATCGGTTCGGTGCGGATTTGTTCTATGCAAACGACAATCGCTTTGCCGATGAAGTGCGTGCACTGATAGCACAAGCTCCGACTCCGGTGCGTTACTTTGTGGTAGACTCGGGTGCCATGACCGACATTGACTACTCTGCGGCGCGTTCTTTACTTGATTTGTGTGCAGATCTGAAGACACGTAATATCAAACTGGTTTTTGGGCGTGTCAATACTTATCTACAGGCGGATATGGATCGGCACGGTCTTACTTCAGTAATCGGAGAGAAATTTATTTTCTCTACGCTACATGAAGCTCTCTCCGTGGTGGATAGCGAACTTAAAACTCAAGCTTCGAAATGAAAAACAAGGTTTCGCCCAGGAAAAAGACAAAAGTAATATGTTGATATTTTTGTATTTCTAAGGGGCCGATTGCCGGGACAATAGTGATAGCAGTTATACTTTCTGTCGCTTACTTAGTCGTCTTAAAGGCTGCAAGCATAATCAACACCATAATGTATAAAAAACCATAAATTTAGAGGAAATTAGCTATGAATTCTCCTTATGTACCCCGTACTCTTCCAGTTGAACTGGAAATATTAATAGAATTTTCACTAGATTTACGCTGGACCTGGAGCCATGCCGGTGATGTCTTATGGCAGACGCTAGCGCCAGAAATATGGGAAAAAACCCAGAATCCATGGATGCTGTTACAAAATGTCAGTAAGAAACGTCTCGAAACACTGGCTCAGGATCAATCGTTTCTAAATAAGCTGGAAGCATTAAAACGCGAACGAGCTGATTATTACAGTCAGGATGGCTGGCTGCAAAGTGAATATCCGGACTCTCAATTAGGCACAATTGCTTATTTCAGTATGGAATACGGGCTGGGTGAAGCACTACCCATCTATGCTGGCGGTTTGGGGATTCTGGCAGGCGATTTATTGAAGTCAGCCAGCGATTTAAATCTGCCTTTAGTTGGCATCGGTCTGTTGTATCAGCAGGGATATTTCAGGCAAATGATTGATGCTCAAGGCGCTCAACAGGCTTTCTATCCCTATAATGAACCCTCTGGATTGCCTATACGTCGCGCACTGGATAAGCATGGTAATCGTCTGACAATTGTTCTGGAATTACCCGCGCGTCAGCTGTTTTTGCGCGTATGGGAGGTTCAGGTAGGACGTGTTTCCTTGTATCTTCTGGATAGCAATGATCTTATGAATAATCCTGTAGATCAGGCTATTACTGCAGAATTATATGGTGGCGGGAAGGAAATGCGTTTGTTGCAGGAAATTGTATTGGGGATTGGTGGATGGCGGGTGCTTGAAGCACTGGAAATACAACCGGAAATTTGTCATTTGAACGAAGGTCATGCGGCATTTGTGGCTTTAGCACGTATTTGTGCATTGCAACGAGACTATCAGCTAACTTTTGCAGAGGCTCTCTGGGCCACCAGAGCTGGTAATGTGTTTACTACCCATACACCCGTGAGCGCAGGTTTTGACCGTTATAGTCCAGAGTTGATGCAGCAGTATTTAAGTGCAATGGTACAAACGCTAGGTATTTCCTTTGATCAATTTCTAGCGCTAGGACAAAGTTCTACAGAGAATTCCGCAGAAGCTTTTAATATGACCTATTTTGCCTTACGTACCTGTGCGGCGACGAATGGTGTGAGTCGTTTACATGGTCAGGTCAGTCAGACACTGTTTCATCAGCTTTATCCAGACTGGCCTGTAACACAAATACCGGTTGGTTATGTAACTAATGGTGTGCATGTACCTACCTGGGATTCCAGTTTTTCCGATGCTTTATGGACGTGCTTCTGCGGTAAAGGGCGCTGGGCAGGGAAGGTGGATACTCTGCGCAAACAAATAGAGGCTATTAAAGACGAAACCTTATGGACTTTTCGTGGTGAAAGCCGCGCCAAATTGGTTAAGTATGTCCGTCAGCAAATTATCGAAAATTTAAGGTTAAGGGGAGCTGCAGATGAAGAACAGTCTTTTGTGCAAAATATATTTGACCCTAATACATTAATATTAGGTTTCGCACGCCGTTTTGCTGAATATAAACGCCCAAATCTATTGCTGCATGACCCAGACCGTTTATTACGTCTACTGACTAATTCTCATTATCCTGTACAACTGGTGATTGCAGGCAAAGCTCACCCAGCAGATAAAGAGGGGCAAAGATTGATTCAGGAAATGGCTAACTTTGTGCGTAGACCTGAAGTTCGTGGTCATATGGTATTTCTGGCTGATTACGATATGGCTATGGCTGAGCAATTCGTACAAGGCGTCGATGTCTGGATCAACACACCGCGCAGGCCCTGGGAAGCGTGTGGAACCAGTGGCATGAAACTATTGGCTAATGGCGGCCTTAATCTATCCGAACTGGATGGGTGGTGGGCAGAAGCGTATACACCAGAAGTAGGCTGGGCTTTAGGCGATGGACAAACCCATAGTGAATCTGAATGGGATGCGGTCGAAGCGGATGAGCTTTATCGTATACTGGAAGAGCAGGTTGTTCCCGAATTTTACCAGCGTAATGAACGTGGTATTCCTGAACAATGGGTTGCTCGTATTCGCTCCAGCATGGCAATTTTAGCACCCGAATTTAGTAGTAATCGAATGTTGCGCGATTATGTGGAGCAGTATTACCTTCCTGCAAACACTCAATTTCAGCAACGTATCGTTAATAATGCGGCACTCGCAAAAGAATTGGCTGTTTGGCAACTACAGTTAGCCGATCACTGGTCAGCCATTTATATGCAAAATTTACAAATTGAATCATCAGATTTAGAGCATCATATTACCCTGCATGTGTACCTGGATGATTTGTTAGCGGACAGTGTCAGAGTAGAAGTTTATGCCGATGGACTAGAGAATAAAACTCCTTTTTGTCTGCTTATGGAGCGCAAAGCCGCCTTGCCGGGTGCCGTTAATAGCTACCTATATGAAGCCAGAGTCCCTGCTGATCGTCCTGCTGCTGATTACACACCCCGGCTGGTTGCATATCACCGACATGTAAATATTCCGGCTGAAGAGACCCATATAAACTGGTATCGCTAAGAGTGATATTAATAAAATACCAATCCCAATAAATACTCATGTTAATGCTGCCCATCTTCTGGTGCATAATGACTGGATATTACCAGGACACTCAACAACTTTTTTGCATGCTTCACAGAAAGCATCAACAATATGCTGCTACTCGATGTTCCAGTTTTTAATTTTTTTATACATTGACTCTTCAAAATCACCCTAAAGCACGGTGATTAAGTGACGGAGAAGACTCTAATTGCCCCAGGTCTCTTCCAAT
>Ga0208648_1002424_pt1 | contig 13041 bp, 5 predicted proteins | sample AntAceMetag02UKL_FD_184772 | JGI IMG/M metagenome (GOLD analysis project Ga0208648, IMG submission 184772) | Saline lake microbial communities from Ace Lake, Antarctica - Antarctic Ace Lake Metagenome 02UKL (SPAdes) (version 2) | ecosystem: Environmental > Aquatic > Non-marine Saline and Alkaline...
CATCTTGATGCCGGCAATCTTGGCCACGGCATAGGGCTCGTTGGTGGGCTCTAAATATCCGGAAAGGAGGGATGATTCTCCCATCGGCTGGGGGCAGTGTTTGGGATAAATGCATGAGCTGCCGAGAAAAAGGAGCTTTTTTACCCCATAGAGGTAGGAAGCATGAATGACATTCGTCTCAATGACCAAATTGTTGTAGATAAATTCAGCAGGAAAATGCGAATTGGCCCATATCCCGCCGACCCTCGCAGCAGCCAGGAACACATACTCAGGCCGCTCCTGCTCAAAAAATCTCTCAACACGCTCCTGCCTCAAAAGATCCAGGGCTTCATGCCCCTTCAGCAGAAGATTCTCGTATCCCGATTCCCTGAGCTTTCGCACAATGGCGGATCCCACCAGGCCGTGATGACCCGCAACATAAATCCTGGAATTCTTTTCCATATCCCAAATCTCCGCATTCCTCTTTGTATTCACTGGGTGTCAAGCCGTCGCTTCCCTCCGTAACGCCTCCAGAAGATAGGATATCACGCAAAGGCGCAGAGGCGCAAAGGTTTTCTCTTTAAGATTCACCGGAGTCACCACCACCCCTCGAAGGAATGGCTTGAATGGTGACCCTGAAAGGGTCTTTGACAAAACACTATTCACCGCAGAGACACAGAGGACGCAGAGTTTAGTTTTTGATTTGTTTTCCTTTGAGAGGAAGGAAAACAAATAACAACATGCCGAGCCCGACAATGAATGTTGTTCACCAGTGTTCTTATGTGCGCTGCCACTATCTTCAAAGCCCTCACGCTGTAAGATCTTTTCTCTCTGCGAACTCTGCGTCTCAAGCGAAGCGGGCGGTGAAAAACATCCCTCACTTACCCGCCTAACAAAAGTGGGACCATCCCGCCTTGCGGGAAGGTTTGAGAGGTTAATCAATAGGGCAACGCATTTCAGCGGGGTAAGTCCGGTGGGCGGCACTGGGCAGGTCTCGAAACGCGTTCGTTTCTTCTATGTGCTAATCCGGAATCGAGGGATTATAAACAGTGAAGCCCGAAGGCGTGGCCCCACGAGGTACAACCACAGAATCCAACAACTTGATCGATCCAATAGAAACCGAAGGCACATCTGAACAATCCCCGGGACAGGTCTTGTTATAACCCAGAGCTGGCTCATCATCAGCGAGGAACAATACAAATTCGTATAAACAATCACAATCCAATATTATAATACCTTGCCACGTTATTGTCCCGCAGGGGCTGGTGGCATCGAGGTTCCAATTGAGACTTACCCCACATTCGAATTCCTCACAATCACTATATACTCCGCTCACTGACGTCAGCACCTGGCCATCGATGGTCAATGTAGCAGTAAAAGAGCCACCACAAGTCAAAGCGTTATAGAATACGGCGCTCGCTACTTGTTGTGGCTCGGATCCCCCTTCTCCATTCAATCCAATGTTCAGGACTGGGGTGTCGGGGTCGTCTGAGTTGATACTCAACGTACCAGTATGGCTCCCAACAGAACCGGGCGTAAAGCGCACCGTAATGGTGTCGCTTCCCGCAGCAGCAATACTACTGGGAACGCTTCCCACTACCGAAAAACCTGTCCCGGAAACAGAAGCACCGGAAATATTGAGTGTGGCTGACCCGGTGTTCTGGATGGTGAATGCATGGTCCAAAGAAGACCCCACCTCAACGGTCCCATAGTCATACGGGTTTGAGCCGGAATAGCTAATGTTTGGCCGAGGTACTGTGCTTCCAAGAATCAACTTATCAACCACAGCGCGACCGTTATTGATTGTCATTGTTTGAAATATTGTTTCGGATGATTGCGTTGTAAACGTGGAATCATACCCCCCTTCAAAGACCACGTCTTTGTCCGTATGCAGGCTGACATCCTCCCCGTAGATCCCGCCGGCTATCTTTATGGTGGTCCCGGTGCTGGCATCGTTGACCGCTTCCTGAATGGTGGTATAGCAGGGGACTTTACCGCCACAATGACCGGAGGGGTCAACATAGATATTTGATGTTGTACCGGCAGTCCAACCCAAGTCTTCCAGCAGGCCTCTGGTAACTGCTCCTGGATCGTGAACGGATTCACCGGCACTTATGGCATATACCATCAGTTGGTTTGGCGTATTGTTGAATGTATCATAGTCGAGGTGGGAGTAGCTTGACCCTGAACTCCAGGTAGACGGGGCGTACATTTTAACCCGTTGATTACCATTGGCCGCCATTGCCTGGCTCCCATGAAACCATATATCATTGGACGTCAAAACACTGCCGAGGGCTGCAGACCCGTTTGGGTAAGTACCGGTATCAATGAGCTGTGTGCCGGAACCATCCTTTATAAATACGTCATAAATGTTCGGATAACCGGTATCGTAGCCCCAACTGCCACTCCCTCCCGAGTAACTCATGGATCCGGAGAAATTTAAACCATGGCAGATCTCGTGCAGGACAACCGTCACCAAATCATGTTGGGTGGACGGCGGATTGCCGTCCGTGCCGTAATACCATTCGAAGTTGCGATTATAGGTGATATGCATGTCAAATTTTGATGGATCCAGGTCGGATCCATTCTGGGCATTGGCCAGAGAGCCTACATACCAGGTATTTGATCGCGTTGCCCCTGTAAAATCTCTGCGTAAAGGCCCGCCACCGGAATATCCTAACGTCGATGAGGACCCCAGATCCGCCCAGCAGGCATTAATTGTTATGGGGACGTCAGAGCTGAGGGTATTTGCCCAGATGTTGGCTGCATAATTGAAGTCGGTCTTGGCTTCTTCTGGAAACGTGTAGCACGGTTCACCCCATAGGTCTTTACCACCGTTGGGGATATATGTTATCGAAAAGCTTGCGGTTGCTGCTTCAGGCTGGTCTGAGATACCGGCTGGGGCAGGGATCCGCCGCAGGGGTATCGAGGGGTTGGGATCATCCACTACAGCTAAAAGCGGAAGGCCGTTATATAAAGTATTCCCATCGGCAGACAGTTGGGGTGTCAAGGGTATCGGCAAAGTCGTCTGAAGGGGATCATAAAAAGTATCATCATCTGCCACTGCTGCTTTTTCAAAGCTAAACAGAGAAACGATTAACAAGACAGAGAAAAAAACAAGTGTGGTTTTGCGCATTTTTTACCTCCCTAATTTTCAAAAACCATTTAGGTCTTCAGATCTAATAATTTACCGCCGGCTCAAAGACAAACAAAACGCCATTGATGGGAACGATCAGTCTTCTATCCCTCAAACGCATGTATTCAGAAAACCCCGGAAGACAACAGTTGGTTTTGATAACTTTAAGGGTCTTCTCCTCCAAATTAAAGGATTGTGGTGTTGCTTGGTATTTTTCCACCAAATATTGGGCTGCATCGACAATTTCGGTCTCAAATGTCACATCGCGGCAGGTCTGACCGTCAAAGGTGATGCTCGACGTATTAATATCCAGTGGTTTAAAAAGCATATTACGTGCTTCGGCCTTTCCCCACGCAGCATTTTTCCCTATATGATAGGCCGAAACGGTCCACAAAACTCTCATTGCCATACCCCCTTTAACACCTGCAGCAGGATATTCGAGGCGGTTGGGTTTGTTGCCAGCCGCTTCACAAAAGGGTGCGGGAGCGCCAAATAAGACCAGCCCCGACATCACACAGACGAAAATTAAACTTTTTATAGGATACATGCGCTAAGACCTCCATATATTCCGTTTTGACGACCTGGTCAGAACCCCTGGCGTTGGATACGGTCAGAGAGACGGAATAGAGGCCCGGGCTCTCATAGACATGAGAGGGGTTTTGCTCGGTACTCACATGGCCATCACCGAAATCCCAGACCCAGCCCCCAGTTTCAAATTTCAAGTTTCAAGTTTGACAAACTCGTAAAAACTTCTCTGTTTTCGTCATTCCCGCGAACGCGGGAATCCAGGGAAATCAAACACTTCTGGACTCCCGCGTTCGCGGGAGTGACGGCTTTGGAGACTTTTTACGAGACCATCCAGTTTCAAGTTTCTCCCCCGCTCCTCAATCATCAAGGCATGTTGGCTCCACATCAAAGGTTCGTTCCGGGCTCCAGTCTCCCCAGACCCCGCCGGCCTTGGCCCGGATCCGCCAGTGCCATCCGCTACGCGCCGAAACGTTGTAGCGGTCACTCGGGACCCTGAATGTGGTATCGGTCAACCCGGATTCATCCACTTGAACCCTCCCGCCAGGCAGGTTATACACATAGAGGTGATATTCGGTCGCCCCCGGGCACGAAAGCCAGACAAAGTCCCAGATCCAGTCATCTGTACAGTATCCAAAGACACAGCAGCCATTATCCATTACCGCACCTTCCGCGGGTGAAACCAGGGCCGGCACGCAGTTTGCCGCCGTCACAGGCCCCAGGATCAGATTCGAAGGGATCAGGGTCCCGTTTCTTATGGTGATGGACCGGACGGCTGAGGTTCCTGAGGATGAGGCAAAAGACGAATCATAACCGCCCTGGAGAACCAGTTCCTTGGGGTGATTCACCTCAACATCTTCGCCATAATCCCCTTCTGCTATCCGCAGGTTGGCCACGCCAGGCGCCCCATCAACGGCACCCTGTATGCTCTGAAAGCAGGTGGCATTGCCGCCACATAAACCGCCGGGCTCCACATAGAGCGTAGGGTGAAAATTACCGAAATGAAGATCGTCACGGTCCTGGCCGCTGACGGCCGCTACCTCATGAACCCCTGAACCGCCGGGAAAGGTCTGGACCCAGCCCCGCCGGGGAACCTCTCGGATATGATAGGCCCCCTCCCTCACATTGGCGAAACAATAAACACCGTCCGCACGGGTATGGGTGGTCTGAACGGTATGGATCCCACTGATTAGTTCGACGGTCCAGTTCTCAAGTACCGGCTCCCCCGAATCCCTTGTCCCATCCTGATTGAGGTCGTGGAACATCAGCCCGCAAAGCACCACATCCCCGGGAGGAGAATAGTTGCCAAAATCGAGGTTCAGGATATCCTCCCCGCTTTTTGCAGTCACCCGGTGCATTCCGTCTTCCGGAGGGAAGGTCCGGGTCCAGCCCCACAGGAGCGTCTCCCTGAGCAGGTACAGGCCCGGGTCAAGATCCTCAAAACAATAACCCCCACGGGCCTGGGTCACGGCCCGGCGCACATTCCCGTCCGGTTCCACCAGCTCCACGGTCCAACCGGAAAGCCCCGTGTCGTCCCCGTCTTTGACGCCATTGCCATTCAGATCGTCGAAGGTCCGGCCGCAGACCTTTGGCCTCTTGAAGTTTCCGAAGTCCGCGATCACCTCCAAACCACTCTGAAGCGGATAAGCGGTGTCATTTTCCGGAAAGGTCCGTATCCAATCCGGCTGAAGGACCTCGCGAACCCTGAAAACGCGCGCCTTGTCCGGGTCGCCGGGGTCGACACGGTCAAAGGCGTAGTCCCCGCTCCGATCCGTTATCCTGAAATCATCCACAATCCCGTCACCATGGAGGTCCAGTTCGATTCGCCATCCCGGCAACCCCGGTTCGCCCACCCCCTGGACCCCGTCTCCATCCCTGTCGTCAAATTTCTTTCCCCTGACCTTCATCATCTCGAAATTGCCGAAGTCTGCGATCACCTGGCGACCACCCTGAATCGGATAAGATGTGTCATTTTCCGGAAAGGTCTGTACCCAACCCGGCTGAGGGACCTCGCGGATCTTGAGCGTGCGTGCCCTGTCCGGGTCGCCGGGGCCGACACTGTCAAAGACATAGTCCCCACTCCCATCCGTTATCCTGAAATCATCCACAATCCCGTCATCGTGGAGGTCCAGTTCGATTCGCCATCCCGCTAACCCCGGTTCGCCCACCCCCTGGACCCCGTCTCCGTCCCTGTCATCAAATTTTCTGCCCCGCACTTCCATCACCATGAAATTGCCGAAGTTGACCGTGGCCTCGAGATCGCTGAAAAACGGGATCGGCCCGTTATCGAGGGGAAAGGTCTGGACGTATCCAGGCTGTGGTACCTCCCGAACGGTGAAATGCCGCGCCCCGGCCAGGTCGCCCAGGCCGATATCTTCAAACAGGTAGTTCCCACCAGCATCCGTGACACCGGCATGTTCCACCGAACCGTCACTGTTCAGGTCCACCTCAATACGCCAGCCGGCCAGTCCCGGTTCGCCCGGATCCAGAAACCCGTCTCCATCTTTATCATCGAATTTTTTGCCCTGGATTGTGATGTGCTTGTAGTTTCCGAAACGGACCGTGACCATCTGGTCCGCCTCAAGGGTGATAACCCCGGGATCAGGCGTTGTCCGGGTCCACCCATCCCGTTCCTTCTCCAAAACCCGATAGGATGTGGCCTCGAGATCTTCAAAAATAGCCCAACCGCGCTCGCTGCGCTCGTCGATCACCCCATCCTCGTTGATGTCCCAGTCCTGAGTGACCCCGGAAGTCGTCTGCTCGTTATCCACCCGCTGGAGGGTGATGGTCCATCCGTTGAGGCCCGTGTCTTCCCCCTCCTTGGAACTGGTCGCGCGCTTGTCTTCATATTTCTGAACGAGGATTCCATGGCCAGCCAGCACACGGATACCGTTCGTGTCTGTGCGATGACTTATGGAGGTAAATTTCAGACATACATCTAAATCCAGTTCAGTGAGGCCGGGCTTGACACCCGTGAGCAGACCGGTATCACTGTCCACTGTGGCCAGGTCATTTGGGGTTGGGTCCAGGGACCAAGTGGTAACGACATCCGGCAACCTGGTTTGAATCCTGAGGGCATTAATCTGCACGGCCGGCCCTAAGGGGAGCCAGGTGAATTCCAGTCCCAGATAGGCATCCCCCCCCTCGTAGAGCCCACGGGTCCCCAAGGAGGCACCCAGCGGGAGCGTAAAATGGATCGGCACCCCGACATCTTCAAAGACTTCACGGCCCCCGGGGATGATCTTTTCCGCCAGCTTTTTCAGCTCCTCTCCGGTATGGCCGAGGGGATCGAAAGGGATGGAGAATGGCTCAGACGACTGGCTGAAGGCGTTGAACATGCCCACCGCATGGGGCTGGCGGGTCTGTTTGACGCCCACATCTATGGGACCTTCCACCACCCCCTGCTCGTTTCGGATATCCACCTTTTCAAGATCAGGCAAAATCAAGACCATCATCAGATCGATCGCCTTGCCTTCGATGCAGTAATCCGCCATGTCAAAGGTCGCCTGAACCCCGGAAATCCCCGAACCCAGGGCCGTCACTTTCCCTTTGAAGTCAGGGGATAAGAGAGAGCCGAATTCGTTGCTCACATCCATGAAGGGATCCTGCTGGCCCGGATTGGCCATCTCGTAACTGGACTGGTAGTCTAACAACTGGGCCACTGTAACCGGGGCAGTCCCGACGGCAATGGCTTTGGCTATCCACGTGATGGGGCTTGGCGTGGGGGCCAGTCCAATGAGCGTCCTGAGTCCTTCCATCAGATCCACATCTTTGATCAGGCCGTCGAAGAAATTGAACTTCACGCTCTTCACCGTCACGAAGCCGTAATGGCCCAGGCTTCCTACTGACGAGTTGCAACCCTCGGCCGAAGGGGGAAAGAGGATCATCGGGGCATTGAGAGACGCGGCTGTCTCGCCCTCCAGAAACCCCAGAAACCGGCTGGTGAGGTATGTGGCCGCATCGCTCAGAGGACTGGTTGCGGCCAGGGGTTCGACATCGAGCGAATCGACCCCTGCCAGTGAGATCTTGCCGCCGATCAGGAAGGCAGCGTTCGATTCATAGACCTTCCCGCCCGGAAGGGTCCTCTTGGCGCGAAGGACATTGACCCCCGATGTAAGGAATTTGACCACGCCGGAGGGATCTTGATGATTGCCCAATTTCTCGACGCTGATGGTGGCAATGGGATCATCGGGGATATTCATCCCCGGAGCCAGCTTTTTGAGCTCATCCAGGATATGCGTAGCCAGTTCCTCAGAGAGCCCATTGAGCTCAATCCATTCGTACGTCACATCGTCGGAGGCGGTAATGATGTCGTCGGTGCTCAGGTCTCTCACTTCTATGGATCGAGAGGCATTGCCACAGAGACCTAATCCCAGGATAAGGCGAGGGGACAACGCTATCCCTTCCCCTGCCTGGCCGGCGCATTTTGAAAACTCGGAGGTATGTCCTTCCGGGTTGGTTGCCGTGGCCGTGACCACCTGCCCCTCAGGGACCGTTTGACTCAAGGAAATCGTCATATTCAGGACCCCGTCCGCGCCGGTGGTCCCTTTGACCGGGTAGGGAAATCCAAACCAACTGGTCTGATCGAGGAAGATTTGTCCCTCGCCGTAGCCTGAGGGATCACAACCGGGACTGGCAAAAAACTCAATGACAAACTCAGTATTGGGTGTGCTGGTCAGGGTCAGTGCGATCTCGTCACGGCCTTCATTGAGTACAATTTCCGGGAAGTTCTGCAGACCATTCGGACCCGTATCCGCATCGGGGGCCGGGTCGTTGGGAGTGACGGCGTCAGGGGGCCAGACCGCGGTGAGATTGATGCCCAGCCCCGCGTTGGAGAAGATGGCATTCTGGGTAATATCGGCATATCCGACGTGGGTCGTTTCGTCATCATGATATTCCCAGAGGATGACCCCGTCGCCGCCGTTGTGGGCGATGGTGTTCTTTTCGATACAATTCCCATACCCCTCTGTGACCCAGATCCCGCTCCGGTAATTCCCCAGAACACCCGAACCACCGGCCCCGGTGCCGATGAAATTATTCTTGAGAAGCGTGCCATCCGCCTGGATGGAAACGCCCACGCCGCTGATCCCACTGGGGTCATAAACCGGATCGAGAGGCCAGGTGCCTGATATGACGTTCTCCTCGATGATGTTGTCCTGGGGTCGTACTCCCTCGGATTTGGTGCCCATAGACAATCCGAAACCGTAATTCGGCACCAGGGTGCTGCCGTCCACATTTGTGCCGATGAAATTTCCGATGATATGGTTATTGTTGGCGTTGCCGACCACGGAAAAACCCTGGGCTGCATTGCCTGAAATCAGGTTTCGGGCAGCCGCCACGGTGCCGCCGATGGTGTTGTTGGAGGAATCTTCGATCCCCAGTCCCCCAAAGCTCGGCCTTGCCAGCTGTCCGGAGATATCTGTTCCAAGATAGTTACCTTCGATGATGTTTCCCCCGTTCTCATCTAAGTAAAGGGCATGGACCCCATGAAGACCCAACCCTTCCCTGAGGCCCCCGTTGATCACCAGCCCCCGGACCACGGAGCTGCCGGCATCGATCGACAGACCCTCACCCTCCTCACTCCCATCCAGTTCCACCCGGTTTCCCGTGGGGACGGAGTTCCCGTTGATGGTCACCGGGTCCTTGACAAAGGGGAGCCCTTGTCCCAGATTGACATACCCGACCTGGAATTCAATGGTGTCGGCGCCGGGAAGCGCATCGGCCTGCTCTAATGCGGCCCGCAATGTGCACTGGAAACCGGGCGCATTAGAATCGCTATCGCAGTAACCATCCTCTGTGTCTTCATCCGATTCATCCCCTGACTGGTTCACGGTGAACGTCCAACCGGAGGCGGTCATGACCACGGCTATGGGACCGGCGCCATCCTTGAGGATCACCAGGTCGTCGAGGGCGTCCACATTCAGACGCATGGGGATGACCGCCAGGGGTTCACCTGTCAAGTCAAGACTCACCGGGACCCCGGACATCGCGGCATCGGGGGTCTGTGCCGAAACTTCCTGAGCCTTCCATCCCGCGGCACTTCCCATGAGGATATGCAACCGGTTTCCGCAGGAATCCAGGACCAGCAGATCATCTGCGGGGATACTCGATATACGTGCCCGAAGCAGGGCTGGTCGGGCGTGGCCGCCCAGGGAAACCCCGGCAGTGGGGAGTACCATGGACCGGTGCAGGTCCCAGGCAGCGGCGTCATCTGTTTCCTTCAGGGAGATCAGACCGGCGGGATTTCCATCCGGCCGATTTTTCATAATATACACGGTCCCCTCAGGGGACAGGATGGCCAGATCGACCCGGTGAAGAGGGTCCCAGATAAAATCACCCGAGACCACTGACTGAACAGGGAAGGGAAGACGGCTGATCAGGACCCGGTCCGCTGATACCCTGTCCCCACGAGGTCCGTCCCGGCCCATGACCATGAGGATCTCTTCCCCGGCCGCGACCAACAGGTCCCGGGGATAATGATCATCTAACCGGCCCAGATCCAGGGCTACGGCCGGTGCGGTCAAGGCGAGCCGGGCCGGCTCTCTTATCAGAGCCCCCATCCGGGACTGAAAGATGAGGATGGAGGAGCCCTCAGTGCCCGTGATGCCGACGACCACGTCTGTCAGGGTATCACGGCGGTTGAACTCACCGGCCTTCAGGACAGTTATTTTACCGGGCAGGGAAACCGGGTCAGCCAACGAAAATCCACCGGCCCCATCCCCCCTCAGCCAGTGGATCTCACTGCTGCCACGGGTCGCTCCCAGGATATCCAGGTGTCCATCGGCGTCGAAATCCCCGGCCTCAAGAAAATCAGGAGCGGCAGGCAGATTAAAGAGGGTCTCCGGGGGATAAAACGGCTGGCCTGTAAAAGCACCTTTTTCCCGTCGCTTACGCGCCTCGGGCGTATCAGGATAGATCGCATCCACATTACCCCGATGGAGCCACACCACTCCTCCCCCTGACGTCCCATAGCCGCTCAGGAGATCAGGGACACCGTCTCCGTCCACATCTCCGCTCGTTAGGGAAAGGGGTCGCATCTCATGATTGGCAGGTTCCTGAATGTTTCTTCCACTGCCTGCCGGGGCAGCCCCCAGATCATAGCCATCGGTCAGATTGACCCAGGGATTCCCTCTTCCGGCAGCCAGCACCCCGATGGCCCCTCGCGAATCAAGAACACCATCCTGGCTGGCGGCCATGGTAACCGGCAACGATAAAAAAAGAATCAGACACATGAACATGGAACGGATGAACATCGAATCCCGCTGCCGGCGGGAGACGTCCAGCGTCCGACATCGAATATCCAAGATCCGAGATCCCAGCTCTAAACGGGATTTTCGACCCGCATGGTATTTCACAGAAAGCCTCCACTTCTGGTTTCAAGTTTGATGGTCCCGTGAAAAGTCTCCAAGGCCGTCACTCCCGCGAATGCGGGAGTCCAGAAGTGGTTGATTTTCCTGGATTCCTGTTTTCACGGGAATGACAATAACGGGTGCTTTTTGACTTTTTACCGATGCATCCAGTTTCCAATTTCCAGTTTCAAGTTTCCATTTTCACACGAAACCAGGCTTTGGCAAATTTCTCCCTAATACCGCTTCAAAAAGCGTTCCCTGGGCTGGACCGGTTCGTCCCTCGCCACCCAGTAGGACTCTGCCCCCTTGTCCGGTTTCATGGGAAGCGGTCTCCCCCCGATAAGGCGCTTGGCCCATGCGGATGGGGTCATCACCAGATAATATGCCAGGGCCAGAATCAATGTGGTCAGGATTCTTCCGATCACATGGGCAATCTTAAGCCAGACCCCATAGACAGGTCTTAATCGGGAAGGGATCAAGACAAACCCCAACCCCAGGAGAGAGAGAAACCCGAAAAGACAGGTGGGAACAGGCCTCTTCGCCCAGATTCCTAAACCACACAAGAGTCCGAAAAAGACCCATGCAATAATTCCGAACTTTCGTATCTGTCCGGGTTCAGTCGAGTTCGAGTTCACTTCGCCAGTCTCCCTTTTCTTTCCAGGCAGGTTGTTCCTCTTTAAACAGCATGCAATCCTCTAAAACCAGCACGTCCATTTCCGTGCGCATAAAGCATCGGTAGGCATCTTCCGGGGTACAGATAATCGGCTCTCCCCGCACATTGAAACTGGTGTTGACAATGACCGCACAGCCGGTGAGCTTCTCAAATTGGGAAATGACCGCGTGGTAATCCGGTTTGTCTCTTTTATTGACGGTCTGAAGACGCGCCGAATAATCGAGATGGGTCACGGCAGGGATGTTGCTCCTTTTTACTCTAAGACGCTCCAACATGGGCATCCCGTCCCCGGATGGCTGCGGAAAACGCCTCTCTTCTCGAACATTTGCAACCAAAAGCATATACGGACTGGGTCCCTCTGCATCAAAATACGCCGAGGCCCTTTCCTCTAATACAGAAGGGGCAAAGGGCCTGAAGGACTCCCGGTACTTTATCTTGAGGTTCATCACGGTCTGCGTCTCTTCTTTCCTGGGGTCTCCAAGGATACTCCTGGCCCCCAACGCCCTCGGCCCGAATTCCATACGGCCGGCCATGTACCCTACAATCTTCCCGTCCGCTATCTGCCTTGCGATGGCCTCAGCTCTCTGATCGGCCCCTAACAGATGATAGGGGTAACCCTTCCCCTCAAGATAGGTCTTGATCGCTTCATTTGAAAAGGAAGGCCCAAGATATGAACCCGCCTGAACATCTTTTCCCTCAGGATCGACCCGGTCATTGCCTAAGTATCGATGCCAGACCGACAGGGCCGCCCCCATGGCCCCGCCTGCGTCCCCGGCCGCAGGCTGGATCCATAACTTCTCAAAAGGGCCCTCGCGCACGATGCGGCCGTTGGCAACACAGTTGAGGGCCACGCCCCCGGCCAGGCAGAGGTTCTCCTGCCCGGTTTCCCCGTGAACATGGCGCACCATCCTTAAAACCGCTTCCTCCGTAACCGCTTGAATGCTTGAAGCTATATCCATCTCTCTCTCGGTAATTTCCGTTTCAGGCTTGCGGCGGGGGCCGCCAAAGAGTCTTGCAAAGCGCCTGTTGGTCATGCGCAGACCACCTAAGAAATTAAAATAAGAGAGATTCAACCGGATAGAACCATCCCTTTTCATATCGATCAGCTCAGAGAGGATCAGGTCCTTGTATCGCGGCACTCCATACGGGGCCAGACCCATGAGCTTGTACTCCCCTGAATTGACCCTGAAACCTGTAAAATAGGTAAAGGCGGAATAGAGCAAACCCAACGAGTCGGGAAACCGGAGCTCTTTGAGGAGCGTCATCTCTTTACCCTTTCCAAATCCGTAGCTTGCCGTGGCCCATTCACCCACACCATCAATGGTCAGAATCGCAGCCTCGTCAAAAGGGGAGGGGTAAAAAGCAGAGGCCGCATGGGC
>Ga0208648_1002432_pt1 | contig 13005 bp, 10 predicted proteins | sample AntAceMetag02UKL_FD_184772 | JGI IMG/M metagenome (GOLD analysis project Ga0208648, IMG submission 184772) | Saline lake microbial communities from Ace Lake, Antarctica - Antarctic Ace Lake Metagenome 02UKL (SPAdes) (version 2) | ecosystem: Environmental > Aquatic > Non-marine Saline and...
GGGCCGCTCTTTTTCATGAGGATCTGGTGACGGTTTACCCTGTGCTTTACGATGACGGCACCCACGGAGATATGACTTCGGGTGACGGGGTCTATTCGGTGGAGATTCAGGCGGGAGAGACGCCGTGCGATCAAAGGATCATCTTTTCTGCATCAGACAAAAGCCGAAATGAGATTGAGTCTGAACCCATCATTCTGAAGGTTAGGTAAGTGATGTGATGGAGTGATGGAGTATTGGAAAAACAGAAAGGGACACTCGCCTAACCTTATGCCCCACGCCTCAGCACGCATCCTTTTTTTGTTCATTATCCTCTGGGGATTCACCGGGTTTTCCCTGCTGGAGAGCAATACCGGGCCTTCTCCCCCGACGGATCAAGAATCGCCTTTACCACCAGCCTTGAGTATTGAATAGAACGAACGCGCCTACATGTAAAAGGGGGATCTGATGTTACGCCATAAGAGTCCGAGAGTAGCCTGGCTCGTCATATTTGTCTTTCTCTTAAGTTCGATTGCGTCGATAGGTCTATTCGCCCCTGGCCCTTCCCTTGCCTACCATGTGAACCCGGACGATGGCCATGGGGGGCCCACGGCAGATCCGGCAAAAAAAACTTCACCCACAAGCAACAAGAACCAACCTAAGCGGAACGACCCGGTCAATGTGGCAGGTGGCAATTTGATCCACGAAGAGGTGGATATTTATATTCCGGGGCGATTGTTTCTGGAAATGACGAGAAAATATAACTGTCAGGATATGCGTGAGGGTCCTTTCGGTTTCGGCTGGACCCACAATTATGATAGAAGTCTCCTCCGAATTGTGGAAGACGAAAAGACGCAGGTGATCATCCGATGGGGTGACGGCAGGCGGCTGGAATTCACTGAAAACGAAGACGGCACCTACAGTCCCCCGGAAGGCTATTACCACCAGCTCTCCAAGACATCAGAGGGCTATACACTGGTAGAACAAAGCGGATTTAAACATTCTTTTTCCTCTTCGGGTGAATTGAGATCCGTCAAGGACAGAAATGACAATCAGATCACCTTTGCCTATGATGGATCCGGGCGGTTAACAAGGGTCACCGGTCCTGCCGGAAGAACACTGACGCTCACGTACGGTGAAAACAAAAAGATTTCGACAATAACAGATCCGGCTTCAAGGGTATTTCATTATGCGTATGATTCAAAAAACAATCTCAGCCGCTTTACAGACCCGGCAGGCAACGAGACCCATTATGCCTATGATGATCAACACAGGCTCACCACCATAACCGACCCTAAGGGCAACACGGCCCTGACCAACACCTATGACTCTCTTAACAGGGTGGTGTCCCAGGTTTCAAATGGGGGGACCTTCTCCTATGCATACTACCCTGATTCCAACTATACCTTAGAGACAAATCCCAGGGGGTTTCAAACCCGGATCGAATATAATGAAAACGGCAATCCCTCTCGAATAACTGATCGCTTGGGTAATACGATCATCAGGACCTGGGACGAAAAGGGGAATCTGGCGAGCCTGAGAAATGCTCGAGGACATACCACTGCATTTGCATACGATGAAAAGGGAAATCTCTCAAGCATCACCGACCCTGCTGGGAATTCCGTGACCTTTACCTACGAGTCAAACTACAATCATCTGGCAAGCATGGCCAATGCCTTGGGACACGTAAGCACATTTGAATATGATTCAAAGGGGAATATGACCAAGGCAACCGATGCTCTGGGACGTGAAACGACCCTTTCTTATGATACCAATGGAAATCTCCTGACGGTCACCAATGCAGCAGGCAACACCGTCGAATCCACATACAACGCTTACGGGTACCTCTTATCTAAAAAGGATGCCCTGCATCACACAGCCTATTTTACCTATGACGCATTAGGGAATCTTATTTCGGAAAAGGATCCCAACGGCAACACCACCCAATATGAATACGATACCATAAACCAGCTTATCAAAATCACCGATGCCCCGGGAAATATTACCACCTATGTGTATGATAAGAATGGAAACGGTATCAGTTCCACCGATGCCCTTGGCAACACTACAGCGTATACCTACGATGCCTATGACCGTCTCATAAGCACTACGGACGCGCTGGGAAACCAGACCTCATCAACGTATGATGAAAACGGGAACCTTCTCATATTCACTGATGCGGAAGGGAACAGGCTGACCAACACATATGATGCCTTAGACAGGTGTGTCACACTGACCGATGAACTGGGCCAGACCACAGAATACGCCTATGACCCAAACGGAAATCTGGCAAGTATCAAAGACGCCAATGGCAATACCACGACCTATACCTATGATAGCCTCAACCGCTTGACTCGAACAACCTATCCGGATGGAAGCACCACAAGCCATACGTATGACGTTTTAGGAAACAACTTAACAGCGACCGACCAGAAGGGACAGACCATCACGTATGCCTATGACGACCTGAACCGGCTCATCACAAAAACGTTTCCTGATACGACTCAAGTGACCTACACCTACAATGTACTCAATAGGCTAACCTCGGTGTCAAGCAGCGATTCCGCTTTGAGCTATGCCTATGATGCCGGTAACAGGCTGACCCAGGCGACCCAAGACGGCAAATCCATCTCGTATGAATATGATGCAGTGGGAAATACGACCAAATGCACCTATCCCGATGCCTCTTATGTGACTTCTACCTATAATTCCGTCAACCGTATCCATCAACTCAAGGATTCAGCAGGAAATGCGATCGCAGCCTATACCTACGACGCGTTAGGCAGGAAAACAAAGCTTCAACTTTATAATGGGACCGAGGCCCATTATCAGTACGATGAAACCGAACGGTTGATAAGGCTGACCCATAAAGTGTCAGCTACCGGTTCGGTCATTTCAGAATTCGCTTATACCTTCGACAAAGCAGGAAATATCATATCAGGGACTTCCCGGAACGGAACCCACCAATACACTTATGATGATATTTATCAGCTGGCCCAGGTAGACTACCCGGACGCATCTCCCGTTTCTGATACAACCTACACCTATGACCATGTTGGCAATAGAACATCCACTGTCAACGGCGGTACCGTTAATTATACGGTGAGCAATATGAATCGATACACGGGCGTGGGTGCTGCTGCTTACAGCTATGATGCCAACGGGAACCTTATCTCTGACAAGCTAAACACCTATGGGTATGACTACGAAAACAGACTGATCCAGATAAATAGCCCTTCGCATACCAGCACTTACAAGTATGATCCCTTTGGTAGAAGAATCTCGAAAACCGTTGACGGCACGACAAAGACATTTATCTATGACGAGGAACATGTCGTTGAGGAAATCGATAGCTCCGGACAGGTCACCCATTATATTTACGGTCCCCAGATCGATGAGATTCTCTCCATGATAAAGCCCGACACCACCAAATACTATTACCATGGAGACAGCCTGGGAAGTGTCAGCACGATTACGGATGCTGCGGGGCTTATCAAAGAATCATATGACTACGATGTGTATGGAAAACGCCACTTGAAAGATGCGTCAGGCAATCCGATCGAACAGAGCCTCATTGGCAACCCATATATGTTTACGGCTCGCAAGTTTGACAATGAAAGCGGGCTCTATTACTTCCGGGCAAGGTATTATGATGCTGCCATTGGAAGATTCCTCCAGGTTGATCCGATTTCTTCCGCAATACTCCCCGTAAATTATCTCTACGCATGGAATAATCCCATTAACTGGATTGATCCTTACGGCCTGTGGAGTTGGCGGTCATTTGGAAGGGGGGCTTTAAAAGCGGCTGGCGTTGCCGTGGCAGGTGCCGCTGTGGGGGTTGTTATTGTTTTAGCCGCTCCCGCAGCCGCTACTTCAGTCGCTTCATCGGCCGTCCTTATGACGGTAGGTAAGGGCATGGCTGTCGTTGCAGCCGCGGGTCTCGGGTGGGAGACAGGGCAGATATACACCGGACAAGATATAACCCTCTGGAATAAAAAGGGGTTTCTTCAAACAAGAAAGATGTCCGAGCATGAGCAATCGGAGCGTGCCGGAGTCGCTGCTGTGGGCTGGGTATTGTTAGGCGGGGCTTATGGGGCTTCAAAGATTCCACAGAAAGGTACCACGGTCATCGGTCACCTCCCTGATTATCCTAAAGTTGCACAGAAGATGGGGGCAAGGTATCTTAAACCAAGTTCGAGTTGGACCTTTCAGAAACAGGGTAAGTTCATCAGAGAGACGATAGCGAGAGGCGATGACGTATTTATTGGCTCAAAGATCAGACAAGGGACAAGTGTACTGAGGAGAGAAATCAAGCAGCTGATAAAGGCCGGCTACCGTCCTAAATCGCCGGGCAGCAAATGGCTTATTAAGGATTAGGTGAAGAATGTTGGTGGATGAAATACGAAAAAAGCTTGGGTTTTTATTCGAGCACGGCTTTGTGGTGGCAGAGGATGCCAACCAAGCCGATGACTGGACCGTTGTGTTAGCGCGTGAAGTCCTTCTGTTGAGAATGACACACGATCGCTCTGATTGGTTCGTGGATGTGGGGTACACCTTCTTGCCAGATAAGTGGTTTGAGCTTTGGGATATCTTGGCGATGCTCAAAAAGAGAGGTGAGTTCCCCCATGAATACAGGGCAACGAACAAAATGAGTGGAATACGTTCAGCTTTACATTCAGCTATTGAGGCCATGTTACAGGTAGACCGGTATAAAGAGGAAGTGATGAGTTTGAAAGCCATTTAGAGGCTTTGGGCTCGCGAGCCGTTAGTCGTTGTCTCTGATAGATGACGAGAAAGTATAACTATCCGGACATGGGTGTGGGGCCTTTCGGTTTCGGCTGGAAACATCATTACGATAGAAGTCTCCTGCAGATGGTCGAAGACCATAAGACGCAGGTGGTCAAAGGTAGATGATTGCCGTGATGGAGTTATTGCGCAATGGAAAACCTAAAGGGAAGCCCTCTTAACCTTCTGCTCTACACCCTAACACCCCTCCTTTTTTTTCTCGTTATCCTCTGGGGGTTCGCCGGGGAATCCCCTGCTCAGGACAAGCCCACCCCCGACGGAAAAATTGTCTTTTCTTCTTTTCAGAGCGGGGACTGGGAGATATGGCTCATCAACCCTGACGGGACCCATCCGGTTCAGCTAACGCACACCTTTGAAGAAGAACAATACCCGGCTTTATCCGCCGGCGGATCGAAAATCGCCTATGCCACCAACGCCGGAGAGATCTGGTGGGGTGAGATGGGCGAGGCTTTGAAAAAAATCCCTTCCCTCCCGGCGAATTGCACGCATCCTGACTGGTCACCCGATGGGACCCGGATTGTTTTGGTTGCCTATACGTTTATCCGAGGCAAAGAGGAGAGCGATCTCTGGATTGCGAACCTTAAAAAGGGAACTGTTCAAAATCTGATGAATCAAAAGGGGATTCAGCGCAATCCTTCATGGTCCCCTGATGGATCAGCCATCATCTATACATCCGCCTATCTACTTGAAACGGGTAAACCGATCGAAGACCTCTACATGATCAATTCTGACGGCACAAATCCGAGGATTCTGGCAGCGAACCGGGCGTCAAACTTACAGGCTTCGTGGTCTCCTAACGGGGAGAAGATTGCCTTTGCCTCTGATCGTACCGGGAATATGGAGATCTGGGTGATGGAGAGAAATGGCAAGAAACCCCGGCAGTTGACAGACCATAGGGCCTATGACGGAGACCCAAGCTGGTCTCCGGATGGGTCGAAGGTCTGTTTTGCATCCACCCGGAGTGGAAAAATGGATATCTGGATCATGGATTGCGACGGCAGGAATCCACGGCAGGTGACAGGGCTCTCGGGGTCCGAGGCCGACAGCAAGGAACCCCACTGGTCGCGTTAGAGGGGCTTCAAGCCTCTAAAATCAAAAGGGTCTCGCGCAAAGTCGCAAAGAATTATCTGTAAAGATCAGAAAGGCTGATATGAAACTTGATAATGGAAACTGGAAATTCGAAATTCGAAGCAAACAACGGGGATTTAAGGTTCTCGCGGTGATCAGAGTGAACAGCATTGTCAGACAGAGGCGCTGATATGAGAAAATTGAGACTCAAAGCGGTGTTTTTCGTTTTTTCCATTCTGCTGAGCCTGCCGCCAATTTTGTCTGCTGCCCCCTCTGAGGCAATGAAAAAGAGGCCAGAAGGAAAAAGACCGCCACCACCCGCGCATAGAGCCCATGCTTTTCAAATTTCAGGGGTGGCCGTGAATCCACGGGAGTTCAATCCAGCCAAAGGTCAAACAATCACCGTCGCCTTCAGGCTCTCCCGACACGGCAAGGCCGTTGTAAGGATATTTGACGCTGAGATGCGCCTGATAAGAGAACTCCCTGTAAGGGAGGGAAAACGGGATTCCTATGAGGTCGCATGGAATGGAAGAGACTTTGCTGAAAGGATCGTCCCGAATGGGGCCTATTTTTTCACGGTCGAGGCTCTGGATAACCAGAGAAAACCTGCGGTCTATGAGCCCTTCGGCCCTTTGACCGCCCAGAGCTTTATGCCCAAGGCTTTGCGTTTCGAGCCCAGAGAAAAGGTCCTCTCCTACACCCTTGCGCGAGACGCCTGGGTACTCATCAGGGTCGGGATACCGGCAGGCCCTCTTCTAAAAACTGTTCTGGATTTTGTCCCCAGACTGGCCGGTGAACACCGGGAATTCTGGGACGGCATGGATGAGTCAGGGAATATTTCCGTGGTGTCTCAGGAGGGCTGGAAACTGATGTATGAGGCGGTCAGCCTCCCTGAAAACTGCATGATCGTGGTGGGGCAACCGGATGATGCGTATTATGATTACATGAACAGGATCGCAAAGGAGAAACCCCGGAAGCGGCCGCCCGCTTTAGACATCAAAGGGCGGCTCGGAACGCCGCTCCCTGAGAAATTGATGGCGCTGGAGCTGAGACCCGGTTTTCTCGTGGATCTGCCCAGGACAATCGGGACCACAGCGGGAGGGCTCCCGGTGGTTCATGGGAGGGTCCCCATTCGCGTCACCCTTGATGACAACATCAAGCGATATGCTACCGAACGGCGGTATGAAATCATGATTTTTGTGGACTTTCAGTTTGTAACGGAAGAAGATGAGGGGTATTCGCCGGCCACAAGGATGTGGGACAGTCGAAGTGTCCCTAATGGCGAGCATATTATCACCATTAATGTAAGGATACTGGGAGGCCCGGCCGAAAGTGCCAGTCAGAAAGTAATGGTGCAGAATTGAATGGGATGAAAGAGACAGGGGTCGGTGGTCAGATCCGCAGATTACGCAGATTACACGGATTAGGGGAAAGATAGAAGACAAAAACGCTGGAATGAAAAGACGGTGGTCAGTGGTCGGAATTGCGGGATGCCCCAATGAAATGCGCTACGCTGTGATTGTCATCAATTTCACTGGGTAAACCCCAGTTAAATACGCTACGCTGTCCTACGGAATTTCACGGGGTAAAGATGTTTAATAATCTGCCGTAGTCTGCGCCTGCCCCGTAGGTTCGGAAAATCGTACTGGGGTAATCTGCGGATGGGATGTGGGGAATGATAAAAGTTACTTTTCTGGTGTTGGCACTTATGCTGGGCCTGGGTCTGGGCTGCAGCAAGAGCAAGAAACCTGAAGTTGTCATCTACACGTCAGTGGACCAGGTGTTTTCAGAGCCGATCCTCAAGGATTATGAGCGCGAGACCGGTATCAGGGTAAAGGCCGTCTACGATGTGGAGGCCAGCAAGACCGTGGGGTTGGTGAACCGACTACTTGCTGAAAAGGAGAACCCCAGGTGCGATGTTTTCTGGAACTCTGAGTTTGGAAGAACCATTTTCTTGAAGCAAAAAGGGGTCCTGGCCCCCTATCGCTCCCCATCGGCCAAGGATATTCCCATCCAATTCAAAGACCGGGAAGGCTTTTGGACAGGTTTCGCCCCCCGGGCCCGTGTCCTGGTGTATAACACCGGTCTTCTCTCTGAAAAGGACCTGCCAAAGTCGATCTTTGAGCTCACAGATCCAAAATGGAAAGGAAAGGTGGCCCTGGGATACCCTGTTTTAGGCACCATTGCCACCCATATGGGCGCTCTTTATGCGGCTCTCGGCAAGGACAAAACCGAGCAGTATCTCAGGGATCTCAAGAATAATGATGTTGTCATCGTAAACGGAAATTCCGTGGTCCGCGACATGGTGGTGGAGGGTGAACTCCCCATCGGGTTTACAGACACCGATGACGTGAACGTGGCTATTCAGGCAGGAAAGCCGGTGAATCTGCTCTATCCGGACCAGGATGGCTTGGGCACCCTCCTCATTCCAAATACCGTGGCCTTGATTAAAGGAGGTCCCCATCCGGAGGAGGGGAAAAAGCTCGTTGACTATCTGTTGAGTCGAGAAGTGGAGAGCAAACTGGCATTTTCGGAATCAGCCCAGATGCCTGTGAGAGACGGGGTAAAAATGCCGCCCCATATCCCTGAGCTTTCTTCAATCAGGGCCATGGATGTGGACTATTATGATATTGCTGAGAACATCAGAAAATCCGATCGTTTCTGTCAGGACCTTTTTGTCAAGTGAAACAGCTCAGGTCGTTAAACATCATCGTCTTTGTCCTGTTTTTCATCGTGGTCCTGCTGCCCATCCTCTTCATGTTTGTGGGCTCTTTTCGGGCAGATGGCCGGTTTTCTTTGGACAGCTATCATGAACTCCTCCTTGATCACCGCCAGTTAGGTTTATTGAAAAACAGCCTGGGGCTTTCCATGGGCACGACCTGTCTCTCCCTTGTGCTGGGTGTGCCTCTGGCCTTTTTCTTGCTAAGGAGCGACCTGTGGGGCCGCAAGGTATTCGGGGCTCTCTATTTGATCCCCATACTCATCCCCCCATACATCCATGCCATTGTGTGGGCCCACCTTCTAAGTAAAAACGGATGGATCAACCAGGGCCTTATCAGGGTTTTTTCCCTGAAGGAAGCCCCTTTTAATATATATGGTCTTGCCGGGGCTATTTTTGTCATGACTTTGGCCTATTTCCCTTTTGTGACATTCATGACCATAACGGGTCTCAAATCGATAGATCGGCGTACGGAAGAGGCCTCTCTGCTTCACCACGGGGCCTTGAGAACCACCACGGGAGTCACCCTCCCCTTAGCCGCCCCCCACATCCTTTGCGGGGCCCTGTTCGTGTTCATCTTTTCTATCATAAATTTCGGCGTACCGGATATACTCCGGCTTCGTGTGTATCCCTTGGAGATCTTTATCCAGTTCGCTGCCTATTATAATGAGAAGGCCGCCATGGCACTGTCGCTGCCGTTGGTCGCCCTGACCTTCCTGGTAGTCTTGCTGCAGAAATGGTATATGAAAGACCGGCCTTACGTTAGTCTTACAGGCGGGCTCGAACAGGCAAGGTGTTACCATTTGGGTAATCTAAAGCCGTACGCCTTTATTTTTGCCTCTCTGTTACTCCTTCTTTCTACGGCTACCCCCATCTTTACCCTGCTTCAGATAGCCGGACCGTTATCTAACTATATCAAGGTCCTTGAAACCACCAAGGCACAATTGGGCTACAGCATCATCATGGCCGTCCTGGGTGGATTGACCATGCTGTTCTTAGGGTTTTTTATGGCGTATTTTATCGAGAAAACAACGGGGGTGGCAAAGGGTATTGGGGAATTTGCCTCTCTCATCCCCTTTGCCATCCCCGCCACAGTCTTAGGCATCGGCATGATCAAGGTGTGGAACCAGTCCTTTACGGATTTTATTTATGGGAGTTCACTGATGATCATCCTTGGGTATGTGGCTCACTTCATCCCCTTCACCATTAGGATTATTGGTTCAAGCCTGAAGCAGTTGAATCCGCGTCTGGAGGAGGTCGCTTCCCTTGTCACCAATAAACGGTTCAGGGTCATGGGCAGAATCGTCATCCCTCTGATTCGGCCCGGATTAGCGGCAGGGTTTTTTATCGGCTTTGTCCTCTCCCTCGGGGATCTCGGGACAACGCTCCTGATTATGCCGCCGGGAAGAAGCACAGTGCCTGTTAAAATCTATAATCTCATGCACTACGGGGCTGATCAGATGGTGGCGGCATTGTGCCTCCTGTTGATCGGGTTGATCCTGGCTTTCTCATGGGTCTTCTATCTTTGTTACAAAAGACTGGCCAGGGTTTATTAAGGGTGTATTAGATGTTGCGCACAGAGAATCTCACAAAAACATACGGCGGCCTGGAAGCCGTCAAAGACGTATACCTGGAGGTGTCTTCAGGGGAAAGCCTTGCCCTGCTCGGACCCTCAGGGTCCGGAAAAACCACTCTTCTGAGGTTGATTGCCGGCCTTGAAAGGCCTGACGGGGGGGCCGTTCATATCGACGGGGTGAAGGCCAGTTCCCCGGAAAAGATGATAGCGCCTTCCAAAAGAAGACTATCCATGATCTTCCAGGACCTGGCCCTATGGCCCCATATGACGGTGGCGGAAACCCTCAGGTTTGTCATGGCCAAGCGCGGCATGGGGAAGCGCATGCTTGAGGAAAAGATAATGAAAATGCTTGCAAGGGCCAATCTGAACGGGTTGAAGGGTCGCTACCCCCATGAGCTCTCCGGGGGGGAAAAACAACGGCTGGCCATTGCGAGGGCCCTGGCATCAAAGCCTGCTTATCTCTTAATGGATGAGCCCTTCAGCCACCTTGACACCCTTTTAAAGGAGGACCTGCAACAGATCGTTAAAGAACTGAAAGAGGAAGCACGTGTGGGCATCCTCTATGTGACCCACAGTATTAATGAGGCCCTGGCCGTGGCCGACCGCATGGCCATCATCAACCGGGGGCAAATTGAGCAGACAGGTATGAAGCATGAGGTGCTTGGCCACCCTGAAAATCAATTTGTAGAGCGTTTTTTAGGGGTTCGGCAGTGCGAATGAAACCATTAATGGCAGCGGCGTTCATCTTTATGGCCTTTGCCCTCCTGGTGCAGAATGCCTCAGTGGCTGATGCCGGCGCCGGACAGGTAGTGAATAAGAAGGGGCTGGTTTTTTCGACCTGGGAAGGTTTTGAAGGGGACAAATGCGCCTCTATCTGGCTGATAAAAAGATTCATTGACAGGGGCGCGGTTATAAAGTTCTTTCCCAAAGGAGAAGTCATCCAAGAAGGCATACCCTTTGATATACCCGATGCAAAATTCCGGCGGTATCATAATATATCGACTTTTGAGTCCCTGCTGAAACACTATAAACTCCATGACCCAAGACTTGTATTCATAGGCAAAATCATACACGATATGGAGGTAAATATATGGGAGAAGAAGCTCTATCCTGAAACAAAGCGGGTCATGGATGAGATCAACAGCATTATATTCAATTCAAAAAAAGCCGGTGAGATCATAGAGAAAAGCAATCAATTTTTTGACCGGTTCTACAGGCGTATTTCTTTGAACAAGAGCCGATTATAACAACTTTTATAAGAAAAAAGGGGGACATGATGATGGTTTTAAAAAAATGGTGTTGGGCGTTCTTTATTTCAGTTCTGTTTCTTTCCGCAGCCATGGTCAAAGCGCAACCACCTATTCCCTTTCGAATTGGTGGCTCGGTGACCTTAGAAGACCGGAAATTAACCCATGAGGAGGTTGGCAACGATTTTCGCGTTGTCGTAACCAGGCTGGATGGCACTGCCTATATGCCTGCGGCAGAGAGTTTCAAGGGTCTCAATGCCTCTGGAAATTATTTGATGAACATTCCGGTTCACGACTCTGAGGACCAGCCGGAAGGGGCAATCCCAGGGGAAACTGCTCTCCTCCATGTCTACGGGTTTGGCAAAAAGCTGAGCGTTCTAAGGCCTGCTGAAGGAAAATTTGTCGTGGGCAACGGCGGTTCGACCAGGCGAATCGACCTTATAGTGGAGAGATGAGGATATTCCTGATGAAGCTGCCCCGGTTAAATGGTGCCTGAACGAAAACCCTGTTCAGGCACGATTTTGGATTTTTGAATTTGGATTTTGGAACTATGGAACAAATTCCAACTCATTGAGCTCTCATTGTTGATGTTGTATTTGTCTTCATTTCGAGGTTTTCGTTCAGACACTAAATAAGAAAATCACGATTTTGCCCCGATGGAATAAGGGAAAAAGCAGATTCCACGGGGCCGCCTGGGTAAACTGGGCAGGCAAAAAAACGCCCAGGAGGAACAGGCTCTGCCAAGAATGCGTTGCATTCATGAAGCACGTTTTTTATAATCGCGCACGGAGATGGTTGGCGACGTCGTTGGATTTGAAGGCAATATCCGGTTTGACCCTGCCAAACCGGACAGTACCCTGATCAAACTCTTGGATGTTTCAAAATTGACCGCCTTAGATTGGCAGGCAACGATACGGCTGGAAGAGGGGCTGAAAAGGGTGTGTCAGTGGTATTTGGAGCGTTGCTGATTTTTAAGGAAAACTCATTTTGACGACTTTCGCCATTGTCATTCCCAATCTTAATCAAAGTCATTTCCTGCCCTGGGCCTTAGAAGGCCTGAGATACCAGTCTCAGCCGTTTAACCTCGCCCTTATGGATGGTGGCTCAACCGACCATTTCCATGACGTCGTTCGCGCCTATTCTGATATCATCACCTTTCTAAGTTCAGCCCCGGACGCAGGTCAGGCCGCCGCTATCAGGGAAGGGAAAAAAAGGGTCCAGGGTGATATTGTATCGTGGCTGAATGCAGATGACTACTATTTCCCCGGCGCACTTGACAAGGTCGCCTCCCTTTTTGAGCATGATCCTGACTTGGATGTCGTTTATGGGGATGCCATTCATGTGACGCCCGAGGGCTTTTTTCTGTCGTACTTTCCCCCGATCCAGGCATTCAGCGCAGAGGATCTGACCAGGTCCTGTTTTATCTGCCAGCCCGCCTGTTTCGTGCGTCGTTCTGCCTATAATGCTGTGGGCGGCATTGATCCTGCCCTGCACTACACCATGGACTGGGATTTATGGTGCAGATTGTCAAAAAGTGGCGCAAAATTTGAATATATGCCCGAATTACTGGCAGCGGTCAGGTATTATCCCGGAACCAAGACATTAGATCGTGA
>Ga0208648_1002435_pt1 | contig 12988 bp, 10 predicted proteins | sample AntAceMetag02UKL_FD_184772 | JGI IMG/M metagenome (GOLD analysis project Ga0208648, IMG submission 184772) | Saline lake microbial communities from Ace Lake, Antarctica - Antarctic Ace Lake Metagenome 02UKL (SPAdes) (version 2) | ecosystem: Environmental > Aquatic > Non-marine Saline and...
GGGGCGGGTGGGGATGGTCGGACCCAACGGGGCCGGCAAGTCGCTCCTATTTCGGCTCATCCTCGGCCAGGAGACGCCCAGTGGTGGCGAGATCAAAATCGGGCCGAGCGTCAAGGTGGGCTACTACGCTCAGGAGCACGAGACCCTCGACTACGCGCGGACGTTGATTGACACGGTGCGCCAGGCGGCGAAACTCTCGGAAGAGGGGGCGGTGCGCTTTTTGGGCCGTTTTCTCTTCGGCTACGAGCAGGCCCGGGGGTTGGTGGCGAAGTTGTCGGGCGGGGAGCGCAGTCGCTTGCAGATGACTCTGCTGATGCTCTCGGACGCCAACTTTCTGCTGCTCGACGAGCCGACCAACAACCTGGACATCCCCTCCGCCGAAGTGTTGGAAAACGCGCTGGCCGATTTTGAGGGGACGGTGTTCGTGATCTCGCATGATCGGTATTTCCTCGACCGGGTGGTGGATCGCATCGTGGAGTTGGACGAGGGATCGCTGACCGAGTACCTCGGCGGCTATAGTGACTACCAGACGGCGAAAGGCGTGATTGATTAAGGAGAACTTGCCTGTCCAGCAGTCGTTACACAGAGTTACACGGAGAAGACACAGAGAACCACAGAGATAGGGAGATAGCCCATATGCAAACGCTGTATTCTTTGCTGGAACATGGTATTACGGGCAAACCTGGTCTTTTTCTCTCTGTGAAACTCTGTGCATTCTCTGCGCCGCTCTGTGTTCCTGGTCATGCCTGATTAGTAACATCTCTGAAAGGAATAGGAAGTATGAGTAAGAAGAAGGAAGCACCTATCGAGAAAGTGCGCATCATTGGCATCTTCGCCCACGTGGACGCTGGCAAAACGACCACATCGGAGGCGATTCTCTACTACACGGGGCGTATCCATCGCACCGGCAGCATTGATGAAGGCAGCACGCAATTGGATTGGATGGAGCAGGAGCGGGCGCGGGGCATCACGATCACCGCGGCTGCTACCGCCTGTCACTGGCGTGGTCACCGCATCAACCTGATTGACACGCCCGGCCACGTGGACTTCACCGCCGAGGTCGTGCGTTCCATTCGCGTCATTGACGGTGCGGTGGTCCTGCTGTGCGGCGTAGGCGGCGTCGAACCGCAGACCGAGGCGGTCTGGATGCACGCCGGTCGCGAGAACCTGCCGCGCATCATCTTCATCAACAAACTCGACCGGCTGGGCGCTGACTTCGAGCGCGTGTTGGGCGAGGTTCACGAGCGACTCACGCCACAAGCCGTGCCGCTGCAACTGCCCATCGGTCTCGAAGGTGACTTCGCTGGCGCCGTGGACCTCCTCGGTCAGCGGGCGTTGGTCTGGCACGATGGGGCGGACGATCCGGCAGTAGAACCGATCCCATCCTCGATGCAGGCCCAGGTCGCTTCGGCCCGCGCGTCGTTGCTGGACACCATCTGCGAGACGGACGAGACACTGCTGGAGCAGCGGCTGGCGGGGCTCGAACCCGACGTGGCTGCGCTTGGGGCGGCGCTGCGCCGTGCCACCATCGCCGGCAAATTGGTGCCGGTGTTGTGCGGCGCTTCGCGCAAGCGCATCGGCGTGCAGCCCTTGCTCGACGCCATCGTCGCCTACCTGCCGGCGCCGGTGGATATGCCTCCCGTGCTGGGCACTGTTCCAGACATGAAAGGTGCGCCAGGCGCGGGTGAGATCGTCGAGCGGCCCGGCGACCCCGCTGCCCCCTTGTGCGCCGCCGCCTTCAAGATCGTCACCGACCCACACGTGGGGCACCTGACCTGGGTGCGGGTCTTCTCCGGTCACCTGAAGGTCGGGGAGACGGTCTACAACCCGCGTGCCGACGTGAAGGAGCGGGTGGGACGCATCTACCGCATGCACGCCAACCGGCGTGAGCAGGTAGACCACATGGCAGCCAGCGACGTGGTGGCGCTGGTGGGCGTCAAGTCGGCCATCACCGGCGACACGATCTGCGACCCGGCCCACCCGATCGAGTTGGAGACGTTCAAGTTCCCAGAGCCGGTCATCGCGGTCGCGCTGACGACAGCCTCCAGCGACGAGCAGGAAAAACTGCGCCAGGCTGTGACGCGGCTGTGCGCCGAGGATCCCACGCTGATCAGCCGCTTCGACCCGGAGACGGGCGAGGAGACGCTGGCCGGGATGGGGGAACTGCATTTAGAGATCGCCGTGGATCGGCTGCGAACCGAGGCAGGCATCGTGCCACAGGTCAGCCCGCCGCAGATCTCCTACCGCGAGACGGTGCGTCAGATAGTCGAGGTGACTGGTACCTACAAGAAGCAGACCGGCGGCCACGGCCACTTCGCCGAGGCGCATCTGCGCGTCGAGCCGCTGGGACGTGGGGAGGGCGTCGTCTTCGAGAACGAGGCTCCTCCCTCCGAATTCCCCAGCGACTTCGTGCGCCCCACCGAACTGGGCGTGCGCCAGGCGCTGGAGAAGGGCATCATCGCCGGCTACCCGGTCACCGATGTGCGCGTGACGCTCCTGGGCGGCAAGTTCCACGAGGTGGACTCGGCCTCAATGGATTTCCAGATCGCGGGCTCGATGGCGGTGCGGCGGGCAGTACGCCAGGCCCATCCCGCGCTGCTCGAGCCGATCATGCACGCTGACATCAACGTCGGCGAGGAGTACCTGGGGGCGATCGTGGCCGACATCGGGCGGCGGCGTGGGAGCGTGAGTGGGATGCACGTGCGGGGAAGTATACGCAACGTGGACAGTGAGGTGCCACTGGCCAAAGCCCGGGGCTACGCGACCGACCTGCGCAGCCTCACGCAGGGCCGGGGCACCTTCACGCTGGAGTTCCGCCGCTACGACCTGGTGCCGGATGGGATCGCTGAGCAGGTCATCAAGCAGCGCCGGGCGGAGGACAAGATCCCGGTGCGGTAGCCGGGAAGGTGAAATTCGGGAGGTGTAACTGCTCAGGCAGTCATGAATAGAACACGGATCAACACGGATCATACGGATGTACGCAGATAAAGATAAAAAATCTGTGAGAATCCGTGTCAACGGATGCGGCCAGTCAACGGATGCGGCCAGTTCATCTGTGTGTATCCGTGTGCTATTTGTGCCTGTTTTGGGAAGAGCCTGAGCAGTTACGTCGCTTTTTTCAGTAGAGTCCTGGCATAGCAATCGGACACTACGCCTGGTACTCTGAGCGCTCCCGCCCGAAGGCGGGCAGTTGCCTCGTGGGGACTTGAACCCCGATGAGGGCCTGGTTACCCTGGGGGGCGCGATAGGGAGACGCAAAAAGGGCCGCTCCCGTAGATGGGAGCGGCCTGTTTGATAGAGACCCCATACGGTAAGCGTTCACGTGGGGGCCAAGAAACCGGGTTTTTCGTACAGGGAGACATCCCTGGCAACGGAAAAGCACCTGCAAGCAATGCTACTCCGCTTGCGGAGCACCAAAAACCCGGTTTCTGATCTACCCCCTGAACGAATACGTCAAAACATCGCAGCGCCACGTCGTATCTTCGGGGTCGCCAGGGACGAAAAAAGGGGCGGTTTCACTCCCCCCCCGTCGTCCTTGTGCCTTGCCCCTGTCCTCTCGGTTGTTGCTTATCTACTACGCTTCGCATTGCTTCGCTTTCTTCACTTCGACCGATGCCAGCAGGCGTGGGATACAGAGCAGTGTCCTCAGCGCGATAGTGCTATTCATCCTGCAACTTCCATTCCATCTCGGCAAGGAGATTTCTTCGCACCTTGGGATGCAGGTTCAGACAAGCATACAAGACAACGAGGCTATATCTTATCAGATCGATATCCCTTGTCAGATTGGCATCCCTTAGGGAGTGCCCTCCAACAAGCGCATGAAGTTTTTCTCCGTGGAATAGATTATTTCGTACAGTTCTGACCAGTTTCAAGAGCCACTTAAGGCGAGGTTCATTCCCGGAAGGTATACTGTCTCTCCATCCCAACTCATCATCCTGAACAACCTGCTTCTTCGGCGGGGAATCTTGCAAGTACGCTACAGCATGTTGTAGTTCTGCTGTTTGGTCGGGTCTAAACGCATCCTCCATGTCGGACGCGAACTTATCCCAATTAGCCGAAGCTCTCTTGTCATTGCCACTCACATACCCAGCACGCTTCAGAGCGTATTCAAAGCGGGAGAAGACAACGAAGAACTCAATAAGTGTTTCTTTCACATCCAGGTGATCAAGGAGCCTTTCGTTGAAGAGCTTGTCAAAGAGTTCGCGATATGGGTACATTCAACCTCCTAACACTGACTGCAATTCTCCACACTGGCGCGCATCGGCGAGGCAAAGCGGGCAAGTTTACGCAAACAGTCGTTATGTCTATGTAACTTCACGGCAATCGTTTCTCGACCGCCTCAATGACCCGAGCAATGTCGTGTAATGGTATGACGTCCCTGTCAAACACTATGAACAAGGAAACAGCACGCCCTTTCCGGAATACGATCATATGTGTCACGGCGGAATCAGGAATATCCCAGTATGTACCGTAGACCTCATCACCAATCCCCGCGAGCGGAAGATCTTCAACTTTCCAGCCATCGTGAGAAGCCGCATCGCTTGACCCTGCTCGAAAATCAGCTGTATGCAACGAGTAGGCATTCCGTGCTTTGTCTTCCGAACTGTAGATCGCAATATGACAGCCTGCGCCTGCTAAGTCATGCGTACCCTCAAAAACAACTCCGTAGTAATCAACCACATAATCACGCAAAGTGATCAGATTTGGAACTTCAGATATACGCTCTTCAAGGATCCATCCCGAGGGAAAGTCTGTCTCTTGGCACACAATGGCTGGCAAGTCCAATGTCTCCCAGGATACTAGGACGGGAGCAATCCTCGTTTGAGTTGGAGAGACTACCGCACTCGGCAACTGAATCAAACCTAATGCGTAGACAAGTAAGCATCCGGCCAGAAGCAACAAGGCTGTTCCGCCGCCTCCCAGAAGCACCCATTTCCAGCTTGAGCTAGTCGTTTTTCTTTTCGCTTCTGCACGTGGTACAGACTTGCGGCCCCCGCTGCCAAGATCAGGCCTGACATCCTTTATCGTTTCCACGACTGGCTGTGTTGGAGGTTTATCCTTGAGCGGTTTGACTTCTGGCGCTGGCGACGAAACTACACTCAACGGTCGCACACCTTCCCTGGTGATCAGTGACTCTAGCCCTCGCCTCGCCAAGTTGTTGTTGGGGCTAATCGCCAAGACGTTTTCCAGGCAGGTGCGGCGCTCCTGGTGTGTGTCTACTGCGCCACTCAGCCATAGCCAGGCCATCTCGTTGCGCTCGTCTTGTTTGACAACTTGCATGAGTAGCCCGTATGCCTCTGTCTTGTGCCCAGCTTTGAGGGCAGCGACTCCTTGCTTTAGAAGATCATCTGTGGTCATATCGTATCTCCTGAGAGTTCTTGTTTGACACCTGCCGTATACTTCAGTATTGCAGCCTTGCTCAATCGCCAGCACACCACCGCCAGGCTTACGGCCGTAAGCGCCACGATAGGCCAGCGGATCCCCGGGGGCGTTGCGTCGGTGATGTCCAGGCAGCCGATGGCCAGCGCCAGCAACCCGCCGATGGTTGACAGGATAGCGCGTTCGGGTTTGGTCATTGTCCCTCGATGCGGGCTGCCCTTCAGCGGTCGAAGGGCCGAAGGGCAGCCCGGTCAAACTATTCTATGACCAAACTCTCTAACTGCCACTTATCGTCTCCCACGTACTCAACGGTGCATACAAAGTCCGCTCTGATCATCGCACCGAAGGCGTTTTCAGCATCGACATACGCGGATACTCTGTAACGTCCATCGCCCAAGTGCCTAACGTATTCATCTGAATACCGAGGAAACTTAGCAGTCGACGGGGCTTTGAGATCGTCTTCGACGAAATTCTTACACATCACCCACGCCATAGTTGCACTATGCTCAGCATCGTCGTCTCCTGAATCTGGCCCGGAGCAAAGCCGGCATGCAACTATTGCGAGTATGACGACAACCACGATGAACAAGGTCGTCTTGGCATTTTCTGTTTTCGCTTTGTGGATAACACGCTCTTTGTCATCTTTTGGCTTAGTAGCATGGGGAATGGCTCCCGACGACGACAGACTAGTTCCTCTGAGTTTATTCAACCGCTCGGCCGCTCTAGCAGGCTGTTCGGGGGGTGTCGCAGCAGGTTCGGCACTTGGTATTGGTGGAGACACCGATCTCAACGGCCGCACGCCCTCCTTGGCAATCAGTGACTCTAACCCGCGCCTCGCTATCCCGTTATTGGGGTTGATTGCCAAGACGTTTTCCAGGCAGGTGCGGCGCTCCTGGTGCGTGTCTACCGCACCGCTCAGCCATAGCCAAGCCATCTCGTTGCGCTCGTCCTGTTGGACAACCTGCATCAGAAGACTGCGGGCTTCTGCCTTGCGGCCCTCATTGAGGGCAGCGATTCCTTGTTTCAAAAGGTCATCGGTTGTCATCCCGTGCCTCCCGGAGACTCATCGGCTATCTCTAATGCTCTCCACTACCCTGCCCAGCCAAGCAACCTCTACCGCCAGTCAGCGCCCGGTTCCACTGGAGATGGACGGGGGCTTAGGCAATCATCTGGGTATTATCTTGAGCCGCGACGGTAGACGTGATCCCTCTCCTTGCTGTGGCGCCTGCAGCAACCCCGTGAGACGCCAGTGGTTGCTTGACGGCACGAGTTTGACTTCATTTGCCTGAGTCGTCGTACTGGATGTCACCGACAGTCTCACGTCATCAATGAAGAACTGGGTATCATACTGACCATCATTGAAGGCCTTGAAGCCTATATGAACAGTTCGACCCCGGAACGCGGACATATCATACGTTGCGTGGATCCAGTCCTGTGACTGATCAACATTGCTGAATTGGCCGCAGAAAGCCAACACATCCCCAGTTGTGTCCCAGATCGCACACCGCATCTCATCGTATGCAGTTTGAGTGGAGTCACTGGTGCGGATCAATCGCCAGTAGGAGAGTTGAGGCGAGGACACAGCGGCTGGGATTGTCACCTCCTGGTATATCTGGTCAGCCGCATTCACGGCCCCGCCCATATACACGCCCCAATTGCCGGTGCGTGCGCCCAAGTGGTGGATCATTTCGCCAATGTTTGAGGACTGCACCCATGGCAGGGCAGGCGGTCCGGTTTCAAATCCGCCATTGATGATCAACTCCGCTTGGCTCACAACTGTGGACTGTACGTTGCTCCAGGAACTGTCTCCCCACGAGTTTCGTCCCTTGACACGATAGTAGTAGGTGCCCGGCGTTTTCCCTGGGTCGGGTACGGTCCACGACAGGCTTACGCCTTGGTATACCACCTGTGCACCAGAGAATGATGCGTTTGTCGCTTCTTCCAGGATGTAGGTGGTAGCCAAGTCGGCTTCTTGCCACGTAACGGCATAGTAGCTGTCTTGGTCTGTGTTGTCAATCGGGTTCAGCACAGGTGTGTAGGGGATGGGCGGCCAACGCTTCATAACCAGTGGCAAGTAAACAAAGTGGGCGATGTTGACGGTAGTAGTGGCTATGGCGATCCCGACCGAGTTGCTGGCGGTTACGATCGCGGTGTAGACGCCAAGGTTCGGGTAGGCGTGGGTCACGGCGGGACCGATGTCGGTGTTCCCGTCGCCAAGGTCCCAGGTGTAGTTGACATTGCTGCCTGCTGTGGTGCTAGCCGCCAGCGTGGTGACATGACCTGACGGTGTGGGACTGTCGTTGGTCGCGGCGAGTCCGGCGATGGGCACGTCAGTGATTATTGTCGCTACTGCCATGCTGCCGACGGCGCTATAACCGGTATCAGCGACCACATGGTAGTCGCTATTGACGATGGTCCCGGCAACTGGAGCCGTGACAGCAAACTGGACAGAGGTGCTACTACTCACCGCCAGACTGGCTGCCGTCCAACTGACAACATTATTGACTCTCGTTCCACCGCTGACGTAATTTGCTCCCGCAGGAATAGAATCAGTAATAGCCAGATTGGTGGCGGGCAATTGGCCGTCATTGGTCACAGTCAAGGTGTAGGTGATCAGGTCACCCACCATTGCCGCGATTGGGCCTGTCTTGCCAATCGTCAAACTCGGAGGGTTCTGATTCAGCCAAACCCTGTCAGCCTGACGGAAATTCCCCACAAAGGCATCGAGGTCGCCGTCACCGTCCACGTCGCCCAAAGCCACATCCGTGCTGTCTGAACCGCCCAGGCTCTGACCGCTGTCGATAAAGTATCCTGTCCCGTCGTTCAGCCACACCTTGTTGGCATAACCACTATAGTTGCCGACGAAGGCATCAAGGTCGCCATCGCCGTCCACATCTCCCAAGTGCACGGCAAAGCTGGATGAACTGCCCAGGCTCTGACCGCTGTCGATAAAGTATCCTGTCCCGTCGTTCAGCCATACCTTGTTGGCTCGACCGTCATGAATGGTGCCGTTTGCAGTAAAAGCGTCGAGGCTGCCGTCCCCGTTCACATCGCCGAGGGCCACGGCGTAGCTATCTGGACTGTTGAGGCTGTGACCGCTGTCGATAAAGTGTCCTGTCCCATCGTTCAGCCAGATCTTGTCAGCTCGAGTCCAGGTCGCGACGAAGGCATCGAGGTCGCCGTCACCGTCCACATCACCTAGGGCCACGTCGATGCTGCTGGTGCTGGCAAAGCTCTGGCCGCTGTCGATAAAGCGTCCTGTCCCATCGTTCAACCAGACCTTGTCGGCTTGCGTCCAGTTGCCGACAAAGGCATCAAGGTCACCGTCGCCGTCCACATCGCCCAGGTGTACGGAGTAAGTGTACGCACTGCCGAGGCTCTGGCCGCTGTCGATAAAGTATCCTGTCCCGTCGTTCAGCCACACCTTGTTGGCGCTGCTCTCATTCCCGACAAAGACATCGAGGTCGCCGTCACCGTCCACATCGCCCAGAGCCATGCCCCGACTGAATGAAGTACCCAGGCTCTGGCCGCTGTCGATGAAGTTCCCGCTTCCATCGTTCAGCCATACGCGATTGGCGTTAGCTTGACCGTCATTGCCCCTATTAGCGACAAAAGCATCCAGGTCACCGTCGCCGTCCAGGTCACCGAGGGCTACGACCTTGGTGTCAGAGCTACCCAAAGTCTGGCCGCTGTCGGTAAACACGCCGCTGCCGCCCACCGGGGCTGCCCAGAATTGCCAGACCGTGGGTGAAATCGGCCCTTGCCCGCTCAGGGTCAGCGTGCCGGTGGTCGCGCTGACTTGCACCAGTTCGCCTGGTTTGAAGGGCTGGACAGGCGTCAGGCTGATAGTGCCGCCGTTCACGGCGTGACCTTGGGCCAGGAGGCCGGTTTGTGTGGCATACACGGCAAAAGTGCGTTTCGTGACCGTGGTTAAGCTGATGGCTTCACCGTAGGTGATGGATACGCTCGTCGTGAGCGCGGCTGTGTGGGTGTTGGGCAGCGGAGCAAGGCTAGTGACTTGCAGGTTGGCAGAGACTCTGCCCACAAACGCATCAGTGCTGCGTTCGGCCGGTGTGCTGTCCCCTTCGACTTGGCTCAGGTCAGGGCCTTCAACGCTCAGGGTAGACGCCGGTTGCGAGGCTGCGCTGGTGTGAGCAACCCTGGGGCTTGATGTTATCACCAGGCTGAGGAGAAGGGCGAAGGCGAGGAATCGTTGCCTCTTCATTCCTTGGCCTGCTTCGCTAGGCGGGTCTTCGGGTGGGATGTCCCCCGCTGGTGCGTGCTGGTCAGATTGGTCACTGCTCGGGCTCCTCCGTGGAAGCTACCGGGGTTTCCTCTTACCTTACACGTATTGAGCGCAGCCCAGCTTTTCGGGGAAGGCGGTCCCTGATTGCCGCCGGTCTGTGACCAGGGATCCCCAGGTGGCAGCAGCGGCGGTGCCCAGGCCGCTACTATGCAATCTCGCAGCTCTTCATCGCCCAGAGCCTGAATAAGTGCCCAGAGTGTGGGACCGCCAGCCCGTCCCAAACTGCCCAGCAAACGGGATGCCGTTCCCCGAACGTGTCCATCCTCTGCGCCCAGGCGCTGGAGCATGTCTGGGCGAGAGGCGCTATCTTGTGTAGTTTGCTTCACGCCTCCCGCTCCAGATCTTCCTCTTGCTCTTCCCTGTCTTCCCACTCGATGCCCAGTTTATTGAGCACCTCCCGGATCTCATCAAACGCAGCCTGTCTCTCTACAGAGCCCTGGTTACTCTCTATGCCTGCAGTCTCCCACAGTTGGAAGCGGTGTCCGGCACAGGCACGGAAATTGAGAAAGTGGTATTCCTTCTTGTGCCGGTACGCTGACACCAGCTTATCATGTGCATGTTTAAGCTGTCTCGGGGGTGTCAGGTTTGCCATATCAGCCACGATCTCCAGGTGCTTGATCTCTAGTTCCCGAAACCTCGTGTCCAGAGTGTGCCCGTAGGAGAGACACCAACTGCTTGTCATCCCCTTTCCCCCGTTCAGGCTATGGTACCAGTCATGCCACTCCCACCACATCTCTTCCATGTCATCCAGCAGCGGGTCAAGCTCATCCAGATACGCCTCAACCTCTGCCTTCACATCGGGCGTAGGTGTGGATGCAGGCAATGGCTTAGGCGTCCAGGTCGGAATTGGGGTCGCGGTGGGAACTGCAGGCTGCGGGGTAGCTACAGGCTGATGGGCAACCGGCTGCGACATGGGGTCACCGTAGGAACGTGTCATTGTGTTGTACACAACGAACCCTATTCCGCAGAGCACTGCTACTGTCAAAGTTGCCAGGATGGCAACAACGGTGACCTGAAACTTGCTCATCTTCATCAGGTTTCTCCTCGTGGTCTCCAGAGCCTATTTCACCAGGTGTGTCCGTAAGAGACACGTCAGGAACAACATCCCGCTACTGACACCTTCGCCGTGCTGAACTCTCCGCCAAGGCACTCTTGCTGCACCGTCTCGGACTTGGGTGCAGCCACGACTTGTCTTGCTAGTCCAGTATACTGTACCCTTGTGTGAAGGTCAATAGATAAAGTGTGCTATTTCCTGCGCGAGGGCCGATACCGCCGTCGCCCTCGGTCTTCGCTCCGCCCGAGTCCGAGCATCGGCAACTGGGCTCACTCGGCCCCCTGCAGGGTTACGCCGCAGAACTCGGCAGGGCGGCTCAGCGAGCGGCGCAATGTGGCACCGGCTGCTGCGCTATCACCAGTCGTCGGACAAAGCCTCCTCGGCGATTGCGCCCTCCAGGTCGTCCAGTTGCCTGCGTAGGTGGTCTATCTCTTGATCGAGGCCCAGGGTTCTCATCCCGTCCAATTGCTCGCGCAGATGGCCTACTTCATACTCCACTCCCAGGCATATTGCCCGATCTTCCAGGTTATCAAGTTCCTGGCGCAGGCGTTCCGCCTCATAGTCCGGCCTCAGGGGGTGCATCCAGTCCTCCAGGGGAGGCTGGGGTGGTGGGTAGTATCCTCCTCCTATCGCCTCAGCTATTGCCATGCCAGCATCTTGAGACGATGGAGCGCCGGGGTCAAGGTCGAGACCCGAGCACTCGATTGTGCTGTCATCGATTCCAGCCCCGTGGTACTGTGCACGGGTGCAGCCGTTGGGAAACACCTCGTCCTCGTGGGAGTAGTGTCCGATTCCTGGTCGATGAGCGGGCCCAGACAGTGTTCTAGAACGGGGCTGTTTTGGGACTTCTACTGTGTCTGTAGGGCGTATCTCGTCACTGGCTTTCTTGGTGTCCTCCAAAGCGGTTGGATACTTCGTGGTTGAGTGCTTCTTACGTTTGGTCCTTTTTCGCCACCACGGGCTCACTCGGAGCGCAATGAACGCAACCGGCACGGCCAAGCACAGGCACCCGACGACCACGCTCAAGAGCACCTTTTGTATGAACTCGGCATTTTCCATCGTACAGGTCTCCGGCGCGTTTTCCGGCTAGAACTTTGCCATAGAAGCGCAGTCTGGTGCTGGTGTTGATGCCCTACTTGTCGGCCTGCTCTACACATCGGAGTGCAACGAGAGCATCATCAATCGAGAGGTCCCAGTCCACAAACCGCTCGATTGCCGAGCGAGTTCGCTGGATGGTTGCGCCTGGCCCAAATACCACGAGTCCCACAGGTTCACCTCCTGAGACAACCTGGTGGCCTCTGGCCTTTTCCCCCCGCCAACTTCTTGCCCATGTACGTGTGGCTCGCCGGCCAGGATCAGACTTGGTGTGGTCTATCGTCTCTTGCATCTTGCGGACTTTCGCCTGGTCGGGCTCGTCGCTGTCGCTAATCCGGTTCAGGTAGGCCGCAGCCTCACGGCACTTGTGCAAGTGATCCGGTATTTGAAGGTCAGTCAACTCAATTCCGTGATCTCCGCACCAGTGGAAGACTTTGACCAACTGACGCAACTCTATCTGGCCGCTGGGAGCAAGAATCTCTTGTAAGTGTTCACCCCTCCCTCCCAGGGAGGGGCAGGGGGAGGGTAAAGTCTGCAAAACTGGCGAAAGAGCTTGTAAATTCAGTCTTTTTCGAGAGAAATTTCCACCCTCACCCCAACCCTCTCCCTGGCAGGGAGAGGGGGCTGAACGCTTACAATCTCTTTAGCCTGTTCCAGTTTCTCAATCAGTTGTGCGTAACTCTCTGGCTGATTGTTACGCAGCCAATGCCACGCATCTACCGTCATCGTGTACTCCTTGAGAACTATGGGCTGGCAGAGTACTCGCCGCTGGAAGAAGGGAGCATCGAAAGGGTCGTCAATCACCCCATTGTGCTGTTGCGGTACTGGCTGACTTGTGGGTTCAGCATTCAGTATAGCCTGGAATCGGCATTCTCAGGATTTCACTTACGTTACAGTAACGTTTCGGATTGGCGAGATATGCGACATAGCCGCCTCTCTCCCATGTGCAGGAAACCGCATTACCGTAAGTCGAGCCGGTTCCCAGCCAGGGGTGGGCAGTCATACTATACACTTCCGTGGCATTAGGCTTTGCCTTAGGGAATTCCAGAATTTGGATTATCCCAAACTGGGCAAGGCCAGCCTTGAGGCGGGGCGTTGAAACACCCCGCTGATACTACGAAACCCGTTAAAACGGGTTAAAACGGCCTCATTTA
>Ga0208648_1002451_pt1 | contig 12949 bp, 10 predicted proteins | sample AntAceMetag02UKL_FD_184772 | JGI IMG/M metagenome (GOLD analysis project Ga0208648, IMG submission 184772) | Saline lake microbial communities from Ace Lake, Antarctica - Antarctic Ace Lake Metagenome 02UKL (SPAdes) (version 2) | ecosystem: Environmental > Aquatic > Non-marine Saline and...
CTACACTTAGCGGCTTTTTCAAAATCCTGCGCCCTTACAGCGCTCTCTTTATCCTTGCGACATTCTTCTATATCAGATTCGAGCTTTTTAAGATTGGGGGGCGCTGTCATTACATTCAAGCGCGCACGTGAACCAGCCTCATCTATAATATCTATCGCCTTATCAGGCAGAAACCTGTCTGATAAGTATCTGTCAGACATCTTTGCCGCTGCACTAAGAGCTTCATCTGTAATCTTGATCTTATGATGCGATTCATATCTCTCACGCAAGCCTTTAAGTATCTCGACTGTCTCGTCAACGCTGGGCGGCTCAACCATAATAGTCTGAAATCTCCGCTCCAACGCGGCATCCTTCTCAATGAATCTGCGATACTCATCAAGAGTTGTAGCCCCAACACACTGTATCTCTCCTCGTGAGAGTGCGGGCTTTAATATGTTAGCAGCATCTATCGCTCCTTCAGCGCCACCTGCGCCTACCAATGTATGCAGCTCATCTATGAAAACGATTATATTTTCTGAACGTTTTATCTCATCCATTACCGCCTTTATTCTCTCCTCAAACTGGCCGCGGTACTTTGTTCCGGCAACCATAAGGGCCAGGTCGAGAGCAATAACTCTCTTGCCCTTAAGGGTCTCAGGGACATCAGCGACTACAATCTTCTGCGCAAGTCCTTCCACAATAGCTGTCTTGCCTACTCCGGCTTCCCCTAAAAGTACCGGGTTATTTTTTGTTCGACGGCTTAATATCTGTATAACGCGCTCTATCTCATCTGCCCTACCAACAACAGGATCAAGTTTCCCATTTTTAGCTAATTGCGTAAGCTCCCTGCCAAAAGCATCAAGAGCAGGGGTCTTGCTCTTCTCGGTACTGGTTGTTGGCGCCTGGCCCGGAGTAACAGAACCTAAAAGAGCCATGATCTCATTACGTACACGCGCCAAATCTAAACCTAGATTAAGCAACACCTGTGAAGCGGCCCCCTCAGACTCCCTTATAAGACCGAGTAAAAGATGTTCCGTACCAATATAATTATGGCCCAAATGTCGTGCTTCATCCATCGCGAGCTCAATAACCTTCTTTGCCTTTGGAGTAAATGGTATATCGCCGGAGATCACGGTAGAAGGCCCTGTCTGGACAAGCTTCTCCACTTCAAGTCTTATCATCTCCAGGGAGAGGCCTAAATTCTGCAATACCGCTGACGCCACCCCTTCTCCTTCTTTGACAAGTCCAAGAAGCAAATGCTCTGTGCCGATGTGATTGTGATTAAATCTCTTTGCCTCTTCCTTTGCCAGGACTACTACCTTTCTAGCCCTTTCTGTAAATCTGTTGAACATCTATCCCCCTTTTTTATGTTATTAATCTTTGGTCTTTAATCTTTCTCGTATAAGCTCTGCTCTCTTAATATCCCTTTCAGAGGAAGATGACTCTGCGCCGGCAAGCTTCTGAAGATGCGCCGGCTGTATAAGCATAAGTAGTTTATTAAGCTTATGTATATCCAATTCTTTGATTATGCCAAGCCCTATGCCAAGCCTTACAAGTGACAAGAGATCAATTGTCTCACCGCTTGTTATGATATGCGCCGCCTCAAGTGTGGCATATGCTCTCGATATCCTGTCTTCTATTATATCCTTCTTTCTTACCCTTAAAAAGCGCCTTGAGCCTCTTTCCTGGGAGACTATCTGCTTAACAACTCTTGTCAGATTGTCAACTATCTCTTCCTCGCTACTGCCCATAGTAACCTGATTTGATATCTGGAAAAAATTACCCGCCGCTATAGTGCCTTCCCCAAAAAATCCGCGCACTGTAAGCCCCAACTTGGATAGAGCGTTGATTAGGTTATTTATCTGGCTTGTAATCACTATGGCCGGAAGATGCATCATCACAGAAGCCCTTAAACCTGTTCCCGTATTTGTCGGGCACGCTGTAAGATAGCCCCACTCGTCAGAAAAGGCAAACTTGAGTTTCTTCTCAAGGCCCTTCTCTATATTCTTCATTATCTTCCACGCGCCATTGAGCGCCAGCCCTGATTGTATGACCTGCAACCTCAAATGATCTTCTTCATTTACCATTATACTAACAATCTCGTTGCTACTTATAAAAACAGTTTTGTATTGCGCGTCAACCGCATGTTCCCTGCTTATAAGGTGCCTCTCTATAAGAAAACGCCTATCAAGCGGACTTAAATCTGCCATATCAATATACAGAGAATCTTTCATATGGCTGTTTAAAGATATGGCCTGCTTCGATATCTTCGCCACCTTCTCTTTCATATCTGAATCTGACCAATCAACAAATTTAAAACCATCTATATTTCTGGCCAATCTTATCCTGCTTGATATAACTATATCAGATTCAGGGCCGGTTCCTTTAAGCCATTCGCTTGTCTGCTCAATTAAATCATTAAATTTCATCTATGTTTTACCCTTACCTTTTAACCTTTACCCGTTTCTCTATCATGCATCTCGATCGCTCTTATTTTATCTCGCAAAAGTGCTGCCTCCTCAAATTCTTCCAATTCAATAGCCCTGGCTAAGCGAGCCTTCAATGCCTGTGGATCCTCTATATCCGGGCCAGGCTTAAGCGCCTTCTTGGCTATTACCGGCTTGAGGGATAACGGTCTTTTATTTTCTCTGTTTCCAGGCTCCTTACCTGCACGGTATGATACTCCGTGTATTTTTTTAAACAATGGGTAAAGAGCCCTTTTAAATGTCTCATAACAATCAGCACAGCCAAATCGTCCTATTTTCTTAAAATTATTATAGCTCATGCCGCAGCTTGGACATTTTATGTGAATGCGTTTCTTTTTAGGTAGGCTATCATGCGGGAGATCAACTAACCCTGAAAGCAGGTCAGCTATGCCAAAATGCTGCTGCATTTGAGCTCCTTTTGACTTTGCGCATTCCTCACAGATATGAAGCTCATTAACTTCCTCGTTTATCACTTCTGTAAGATGAACCGTAGCTTCTCTTTTTTTACATATATCACATAGCATAACTATTTCCTTAATCTGGTATTAAGTATTAATGCTTCCACCTATTAACCTTTTTCCTTTTTCCTTATGCCTTCTGCCTGCACAGCGCTGGTATTTTTGCCATCTATTGAGATAATGGCAAAAAAATCCAATGCGCTGCTAAAGGCAGATGCATAAGTACAAATTTTTCATAAATAATAACTGTCCTTATTTACCTTTGCCTCTACCTTTTCCTTTACCTTTACCTTTTTAAATACCTTACCCCATGGGTCTTTGTAAGCTCTCTAAACTCCCGAAGAAATACGGATGTCATCCCTCCCGGCAACCCGGTACCTATCTTCCTACCATCAACCTTTACAACAGGTATGAGCTCCGCTGCAGTACCTGTCAAAAAGCACTCATCCGCCGTATATATCTTACTGCACTTAAAAGGTATTTGCTTTAATTGAACCTTAGTTTTTTTGGCTATACCGATCACCATCTCACGCGTTACACCCATAAGTATGCCGACAGAAGCCGGGGGGGTATAAACCACATTATTCTTTATTATAAATATGTTATCCCCTGTACACTCTGTTACATAGCCCTTGGCATTGAGCATAATAGCCTCTTCATGTCCGCCTTTCATGGCCTCTATTTTCGCCATAATATTATTAAGATAATTTAGAGATTTTATGCCCGGATGCAAACTCTCAATGGAGTTCTGCTGTGTATCCGCGGTAATTATACTTAAACCTACATCATAAAACTTGCGCGGATAGAGCGCTATCTTATCAGTTATAATAATAACAAGCGCGTTGCCTTTGCATTTACGCGGGTCTAGACCAAGATCACCTTCCCCGCGGGTAACTATAAGCCTCACGTATCCATCAACGATCTTATTTTTTTTCAGTGTATCGCATACCGCCTTCACCATCTTATCTCTGCTAATAGGTATCTTAAGTGTAATCGCGGCCGCGGATTTATATAGGCGATCGATATGTTCCTCTAAACAGAATACAAGCCTGCTATATGAACGTATCCCCTCAAAGACTCCGTCACCATACAAAAGCCCGTGATCAAACACAGAGACCTTGGCATCTTTTTTGCTACAAAATTTACCATTTATATATATCTTTAACGGCATAACCTATCTCCCTATTTTATCTTTCCATCCTCAATATGTAAAATGCGGTCAGCAAAATCCGCTACCTTCTCATTATGCGTAACTATCAAAAAAGCCTGTTTCGTTTTTTGATTTAAATCCTTTATAAGTTCTAATACAATACCAGCGTTTGCTGAATCAAGATTCCCAGTAGGTTCATCACAAAATACTATGTCAGGATCATTAATCAAAGCTCTCGCTATAGCTACTCTTTGGGCTTCTCCGCCTGATATTTGCGAAGGCCTGTTATCTGCCTTTCCCTTTATCTTAACACGGGATAACAATCCATTTGCTTTATCTGAAGAAAAATTTTTTCGGGTATCTCTATCTCTACTAACCATCACCGGCATCATAACATTTTCTAGCACGCTGAACTCAGATAATAAATAGTAGAACTGAAAAACAAAACCTATCCTCTTATTCCTTACAAGTGATCTCCTGCTATCCGAGAGCCCATAAAGATCCGTACCATCAAAAACAACACTACCCTTTGTCGGCTTATCCAGGCCCGCAAGTATGTGTAATAACGTGGACTTACCTGCACCGGAAGGCCCTACTATAGCTACTATCTCACGCGCTTTTATTGAAAACCTTATGTTTTTCAATACCTCGAAACTCTTATTACCGTTTTTGTATATCTTAGATATATTATCTGCCTTTAGCAACATCTACTCGTACCTCAAGGCATCTACAGGGTCGAGTCTCGCTGCCTGGTATGCCGGGTATATTGACGCTATAAAACTTATGAGAAGCGCTGCTATTATAATTGATAACGAATCCACAACACCTATCTTTATAGGAAGGTAATTAATACCATAATATATATTCTCAGGCAATATAGGAAAACGGAATTTATCAAGCAATAAGGATAATCCGATGCCCATTATAGCGCCCAATGTCACACCAAGTGCTCCTATTATAATCCCCTGAAATGAAAATATCAGCATTATCCTATTTCTTGTCGCACCAACCGCTTTGAGGATACCTATATCCTTCCTCTTCTCAGTAATCATAACCGTAAGCGTACTTATAATATTCAATGCCGCGACCAAGACAATAAGTGTCAATATTATAAACATAGCGAACTTCTCGAGCCTTAAGGCTGAAAAGAGATTCTGGTTGAGATCCATCCATGTCCTTACAACATATGAAACCGGGAGCATACCCTTAAGTTCTTTTTTCACATTAACCGCGCTTTTAGTATTATCAAGCTCAATGCCGATACCATTAGCGCGTGTCTGAGTACCGAATATACTCGATGCTGTCTCAAGATCTACATACGCGAGGTTAAGGTCATATTCATACATCCCGGAATTGAATATCCCTGAAACTTTAAACTTCTTAGACCTTGCTACTACGGAAGTCATCAGTTCCAACTCATCTCCTATAAAAGCGCCTAATGCCATTGAAAGCTCATTACCAATAACGATATTATCTCTATCAAGCTTGAGCTGACCGGCATATATGTGTGCCTTTATCTTTGATATGTCCGTAGAATTATTTGTATCTACGCTCCGGACCATAACCCCTTGGGCTCTAGTACGAAATTTTAAAACACCCTGGCCCCATATAAATGGGTATGAGCCCTTAACATCTTTTAAGCTATCCACCTTTTCAATGAGCTGTTTATATTCCTCTTGCTCAATACCGTTTTGCTTTTCAATAATAATATAAGGACTCTGGCCAATGATTCTTTTCTCAAGCTCACTGCCAAAACCATTCATTACCGCGAGAACTATCATAAGAGAGGCTACCCCCACCGCTACCCCTAATATCGATACAAACCCCATAAACGATATGAGGTGCTTTCTCTTTCTTGAAAAAAGATATCTTGCTGCTATCGCAATCTCATTTATCATGGTTTAAGCTGTGGAAACAGTATTACATCACGTATAGATTCCTGGCCAGTGAGAATCATAACCAGCCTGTCGATGCCTATGCCTAGTCCCGCGGCAGGGGGCATGCCATGCTCTAACGCGAGAACATAATCAGTATCAATAACATCTGAGGTCTCTTTATCAAATTCAAGTTGCGCCCTAAACCGTTTCTCCTGCTCCATCGGATCATTGAGCTCAGAATAGGCATTGGCTATCTCCATACCACCCATATAGAGTTCAAACCTTTCGGAAATAGCTGGGTTGCTGTCACTCGTCTTTGCTAAAGGTGAAAGTTCTGTAAAATAGTCCGTAACAAAGACGGGCTTTCCCTTATCTGACTTTGGTTCTATCAGATCCGCCACTATATTAACAAGCCTTGTCTTGCTCAACTTATCGCCCTCAAGCTTGATTCCTTTTTGTTTAAGCTTTGCTACCCATGTATCATCGTCGTCTTCCGCTGAGACGTCATAAAGCTCTTTCATCATATCAGCGAACGAAACCCTCTCCCATGGGGGTTCTAGGTCTATGCTCTTGCCTTTATACTCAATGGTAGTTTTACCTAATATCTCTCTGGCAAGCCCGCAGACAAGTTCCTCGGTCAAATTCATCAGGTCATTATAATCAGCATATGCCGTATAGACCTCCATCATAGTGAATTCCGGATTATGCCTTGGCGATATGCCTTCGTTCCTAAATGACTTATTTATCTCATAGACCTTTTCAATGCCACCGACAAGTAATCTCTTCAGGTATAATTCAGGCGCTATCCTAAGATATAAATCTTTATCATAGACATTATGATGGGTCTTAAAAGGCTTGCCCGCTGCTCCTCCCGCTATAGGCTGGAGCATAGGCGTCTCAACCTCAATATAACCCCTATCATCAAAAAATCTCCGTATACTGCTTACAATCCTGCTTCTTATCAAAAAGACCTCTTTTGCTTCATCATTGGATATAAGATCAAGATACCTCTGCCTGTAACGAATCTCAATATCTTTCAAACCGTGCCATTTCTCAGGCAAAGGGTGCATCGATTTAGAAAGGATAGTAAACGACGATACCTTTACAGTAACCTCTCCTGTTCTTGTCTTGAAAAGTTCACCCTCAGCGCCTATTATATCGCCTATATCGATTAAGTCCTTTAACGCCCAGGCCTCTTCACCGATATTATCTTTCTTGGTATACAACTGCATCTTGGCTGTATGATCCTTGATATCAGAAAAAAAGCTCTTCCCGTGCTCTCTTAGGTTCATAAGCCTACCGGCAACCTTTACAATGCCCCCCTCTTTAATATGCCCCTTCTCAAAATCGTCCTTCAAGCTTGATAGCGCGGCTGTTTTCTCGAACCTGGACCCAAACGGCTTCAGGCCTTTTTCCCTAAGGGCCTTAATCTTATCGCGCCTGATGCTCAATATATCTTCTGTCATTATAATAGCCTCCTGATTATGTATTAATCTAATTATTATATATAAACTATATAGGTATGTCAATTAGAAAAGGGCCTTACTGCCACCAACAAATCGTTAAGATTAAGGCCTTAGGAGACCATATTCTTTATCCTCTCCACTTGCACCTTGTCCCTTGTACCTCGTGCCTTAGCCTCTCCCTATTTATATTTATCTCATAGCTGCTTATGCCTTCTGCCTACGCAGCGCTGGTATTTTTGCCATCTATTTAGATCATGGCAAAAAAATCCAAAGCGCTGCTAAAGACAGATGCATAAGTACAAATTTTTCATAAATGATAGCTGTCCCTATTTACCTTTACCTCTACCTTTCCCTTCACCTTTTTCTAGCATCTAGCACCTTACACCTTATGCCTTTTTTAATATCAGATATTTATTATCTTGTAAATTATGCTGATACTTCTTATAATATGAGTTATGAGCAAACCGCTAATATCCAAAATTATAATAATACTCATAATTATTGTAATACTATCCATAGCCGCGGCATCCCTGCTCATTTCCTATCTAAATAATACCTTCATCCCAGTGCGATTAAAAGGTTTTGTTGTTGAAAAATTAACAGAATATACCAAACACATAGTAACGATAGATTCCTTAAAATTCAGTCTGAAAAATGGCTTCATGTTAAAAGATATAAAGATATATAAGGATTCAAAAGGAGAAAATACCGCGCTCTTTAAAGCGGATTCCGCGACCTTCCGGGTATTTATTATACCATCTCTTAAGAAACAGCGCGTAATAATACCATCTGTAAATCTATCGGGGGCCTTCCTTGACCTAGAGAGATACCCTGACGGAGACTGGAACATATCCCCTTTTTTTAAGAATGCCGCTTCCAATAAGCACTCACGAATCTCTGTTGTGCTAAAAGAGCTCTCTTTTAATAACAGTAGGCTCCTAATCAGAGACAGTTACCCCAAAAAACCTATAAGCAAAGAATTAACCTCCTTTTCCGGTACTGTCGGGCTCTCTCTTCCGGATAAAATAAGGATAAGATGCAACGGAAGGATTGATGAAAGCAACGTATCTATATCAGGTGTATATGAAATAAGACAGAATAAGCTCTCTACTGAACTTAAAGTGGATAATCTTGAGATAAATAATTACGCAGATACCTATCTTCCTGCTAATGTCGGACTTATACGTACAGGTCTAGCGACATCATCTATAAAGATAAAAATATCATCATTCAAGACCATACAGGCAAACGGCACTATCGTTATCAGCGGCTTAAACGCAAGTATTAATAATACAGACATAAGCGGTAATTGCGAATTATCAGGAAGTGCAACACTAGACATAGAAAACCCGTCTAAGATAAAATATGCTTTAGAGGTTAAAGCTGATAACACAGAAATATCAAATAAGGTTAAGTTACTAAATAACATAAGCAAAATACAGGGTATTATGATCCTTACTGAAAAAACTTGGGTCATAAAAAACCTATCCTGTCTCTGTTACGGTTCTGCACTGAATATAAGCGGTGAGATAGAAACGCCTCATGAGGACTTCACAGTAAAAGCTAACCTGTTATCTGAGGTTTCACTAAAAGATATATCTGAGGATATTAATGTAGCTATAGAAAGCGGCAATGCGAAGATTAACGCAAACCTTATATACAAAAAAGACGGCACCTACAAGATAAACGGCACCTCTGACATAAAAAGACTGCGGCTTCTTCAAAAGAATATACTGCTAAGCGGCGACTTCCTTATAAACGGAGAGTCAACCGGCAGAATTGACGATTGGCAGTCGCTAAATTATAAAGGTATAATCGATTTTAATAACATGGAGGTAAAAAGCGAGGATCTGCTGCCATTTCTATCCGATGCCACAGGTCAGGCATCATTTACCACAAAATCTATCTCCATAGAAAAGCTTACTGGTGTTGCTGCCGAAACAAAGATATCACTTAATGGAGGCCTTGATTACAGCAAAGACTCACCTGAGATGCTTCTACGGCTTAAAACCGGAAAACTTGCGGTTTCAAAACTTATCTCTACACTTCCTGATAATATAAAGGCAAGGTTTAAGAAAATAGATATAGAAGGGCAATGTTATTTAAATGTAAATTTTAAAGGCGCGCTTGGCAAGCCGGAGACCTATTCTTATGCAGGTAGCGCATTATTAAACAACGGACTACTCAATCTTAAATATTGGCCATATACCATATCTGGTATAGATTGCGAAGTAGATTTCAAAGATCAGCAAGTTTCGTGGGAAGACCTTGCCTTTAACATAAAAAACAAGCGCTACACCTCCCATGGAAAGCTTACCAACCTTACACAGCCTCTTGTGTCCGCGAATATAAAATCGGATATATTAAACGTGGCATGCGTCATAGAAACAGATAAAAACAACGCGTTATCCATATCCAAGCTTGAGGGACAATACAGAAATTCTTCTTTCTCTTTCAACGGCATGATAAATAACCTGCAGTCCGCTTACGCGGATATAAAAGGGGATATATACCTTAGTCTGGCAGATACCCAACATATATTTACCTCAAAAAAAGAGATGCTACAAAACTTAAAACCTAAAGGAACGATAAAACTCGCCATCGATATGAAAGGCCCCTTAAAAAAGCCCGCTGAATGGACCTTATTCACGGAAGGCTCGTCAAAAAGCATAAGCTTAGCAGGCCTTACGTTAAGAGACTTTTATATGGATTACCGGATGAAAGATAATTTTATCGACATACCCGTAATCTCCGTATTCGCCTATGGCGGGATCATAAATATAAATTCGCGGGCAAATATTAAAGCTGAGGAACGCCCCTTTATTATAAACATGGATATAAAGGATATAGACCTGCACGAATTAATAAAAGATACGAAAAATAAGGATAAGAAAATAAAAGGCGCTCTTTCCTCAAAGATAGTCATGAACGGTTATCTCAATGAAAAAGATTCCTTAAAAGGTAGCGGCTGGTTGCAGGTATCTGACGGTTATCTTTGGGAATTTCCTGTATTACACGGGATAATGGATATCATACTAATGGTACCTCCTGAAAATATAGTACTAACCGACGCTTTTGGAAATTTTACCATAGCTAACAATAGAGTATATACCGAGGATTTCAAATTATTGTCGAAGGTCGCTTCGCTGCTCTGGGTAGGCTCTATAGGATTTGACTCAACACTTGATTTTAATATCACAGGAAGATTCGCGGAAAACGTAATCAAACAGACAACAGAACCCGGCAGGATTGCAAGCGCGATATTGCATGAGGCAGGTAGCCTTATAATGGAGGTCAGGCTTACCGGCACGCTTAAGGAGCCCATATATCAGATAGTGCCATTCCCGCTAAAGAGGATATTTAAAGAAAAGGTTGTAGATGCACTTAATGATATCTTTGGAAATATCGGAGAATAGCCTCTCTCGCTTTTATCAAGGCAAGACCTCTATGGCTTATACGATCTTTTTTAGCAGGGTCAAACTGAGCAAAGGTCTTACTAAAACCTTCTGGGGCAAAAACAGGATCATAGCCAAACCCGCCAAGGCCCTGCCTCTCCAATGTAATGCTCCCCTCAACCTTTGCTTCTACCATTCTTATAACCTTACTACCCTTTGAAAGGCATATAGCGCAGCGAAAACGTGCCCTTCTCTTTCTTCCTTCAAAACGCTTCATCTGAATAAGCAATTTATTTATATTTTTCTCATCATCCTGTGAGGCTCCCGCATAACGCGCTGAATATATGCCGGGAGCATTACCAAGAGCCGGAACCTCAAGGCCTGAATCATCAGCCATAACCAGCTTATCCACTCTTTTAGATATCTCTATTGCTTTTTTTCTTGCATTTGCCCTAAAGGTGTCTTTATCCTCTTTTACCTTCGGAAGATTCTGAAAGCTATCCAGGCCAAGGATTTTTATCCTGTGGCCTTTAAGCATCCTCTTTAATTCAGCTAGTTTCTTCGCGTTTCCCGTTGCTAGTAAAAGTTCTCTCAAATCTTCAATATCTCCTTCTGCTTCGCTATAAGCTTTTTTATGCCGCCTTCAGCTAATAAAACCATCTTCTTCATCTGCGCACCGGTAAAGGGTTCGCCCTCAGCTGTACCCTGGATCTCAATAAATTCACCCTTTGAGGTCATAACCACATTCATATCAACATCAGCAATAGAATCCTTCTCGTAATCGAGATCAAGGATCATGTCTTTACCTACTATTCCGACACTTACCGCGGCCACGTAATCCTTTACAGGAAGTTTTTCTATAAGGTGTTCCTTTTTCATCTTTTTAAGGCATATAACAAGGGCTACAAACGCGCCTGTTATACTCGCGGTTCTGGTTCCGCCATCGCCCTGAATTACATCGCAGTCAATCCATATGGTCCTCTCTCCTAAAAGATCCATATCTATGACTGATCTTAATGATCGTCCTATGAGCCGCTGTATCTCATGAGTTCTACCGCCAACCTTACCCCTGGAAGACTCTCTTGGGGTTCTTCTTGTGCAGGAACGTGGAAGCATACTATATTCCGCTGTAATCCAGCCTGAACCCTTACCTCTTAAAAATGGCGGTACGCTATTCTCTAAAGACGCGGTACATATAACCTTTGTATTGCCAAATTCGATAAGGCAGCTGCCTTCCGCGTATTTAATAAAACCTGTCTTTATATTTACTTTTCTCATAATGTTCCTTTACGATTTTTAGAAATTAATAGATATAACCATATAGCAACTCTATATAGTCATCTATTTGAATATGCTCTTTCCATTCGCGTCTATAGCTACTGTCACCGGAAAATCTTCAACTAAGAATTCATACACAGCTTCAGGGCCTAAGTCACTATATGTCATTACATTTACCTCTTTTATCCTCTTTGAAAGATATGCCCCGGCTCCGCCGACAGCTACAAGATATAAGGCCTTATATCTTTTGATAGCCTCTATTACCTCGGGGGATCGCCTGCCCTTTCCTATCGTAGCTGCTAATCCCATTTTTAATAATTTAGGCGTAAAACCATCCATGCGCTTTGATGTTGTAGGCCCGCACGCGCCTATCTTGCTATCAGGGCTCGCGGGTGTTGGCCCGCAATAATATATAAGATTATCTCTTAAATCAAAAGGTAACGGTCTATTCTCTTTAAGTGCTTTATCAAATCTCTTATGAGCGGCATCACGGGCTGTGTAAATCTTGCCGCATAAAAGCAGTTCATCGCCTGCTCTAAGCTTTACTCTCACGTCCTTAGTTAATGGTAGATGTATTCTTTTCATAAATTATATTACACAATTAGCGCTGCGGGTAGCGTGACAACTTATCTTTATGCAAACAGGAAGACCCGCTATATGCGTTGGAAAACTAAGAATATTTACACCCAGGCATGTAGTTTTTCCGCCTAATCCGGCAGGCCCTATGCCTGTATTGTTGAGTCTTGTCAATATTTTTCTTTCCATGCGCGCGATATGCTTTTTTGGATTATCTTTTCCTATGGGCTTTAGTATAGCCTTCATAGCAAGTAGTGCCGCCTTATCAAGCGTTCCGCCGATAC
>Ga0208648_1002452_pt1 | contig 12947 bp, 9 predicted proteins | sample AntAceMetag02UKL_FD_184772 | JGI IMG/M metagenome (GOLD analysis project Ga0208648, IMG submission 184772) | Saline lake microbial communities from Ace Lake, Antarctica - Antarctic Ace Lake Metagenome 02UKL (SPAdes) (version 2) | ecosystem: Environmental > Aquatic > Non-marine Saline and Alkaline...
GGCATCGGAACCGGAGTAAGTTATGCGAGTTTCGGGCTTCCATGTTCAAGAAGCTGGTTATGACGGTATGGATAGGGACCTGGTTTCTAAGCATTCTGAGAAAATCTGGGGAGAAGTATTTTTTTTGCATGACATCACCTCCTATGGCAGTTGATATTGGGCCATGGTATCGTTGACCAAGGCATCGGTAATTTTTTGGATGTTTTGAGAGGTTGCATTGAGCAAACAGGCGGTAGCGACATTATTGATTTGTCGAGGCACGCCTGCGGCGTAGTCATGGATGAGTTCTTTGGCCTCTGGTTCAAAGATCTTGTTTGAGCCCCCGGCCTTAGCGATGCGGTTGTCGATATAAGCGCAGGTTTGATCCTTTGAGTATGGTTTGAGCAAAAGCCGGAGGGTTATGCGGTTGAGCAGGTCGGTCTGGGAGGAACGCTTGAGGATGTGACGTAGGTTCTCCTGGCCGCACAGTAGGATTTTGAGGGGTATCTGGTCCCCGATGGAAGAGATCAAGACTCTGAGATCGGTAAGGGTCTGGGGATCGATCAAATGGGCTTCGTCGATGATCAAGAGGGTGGTTTTTTCGTTCTGGTTGATGCGATCGAGGAGCTGCAGGAACATCCGATCTTTGCCCATTTTGGGTTTTTCACCGAGTCTGGTAACTATAAGTCTGAGAAAAGCGTTGGCATTGAGAGGAGTTAGATGAAGATAGAGGGGGTGATATCGATTTTGCGGTAGTTCATGGATAAAGAGCCTGAGAAGAGAGGACTTTCCTATGCCGGTTTGCCCGAGGATGAGCCCGATGGTGCCTTGTTGTTCAAAGAACTGGAGTCCTGCCAGGGCCTGATCGATACGCGGATCGCGCAGGAGCCACTGAATGGGTGGATTTTCGGTGAAGGGATGGTCGTTGAGCGAAAAATGGTTAAGAAACATGGTCTACCTCCTTTTTATGCGCCTCTGGCGCAGTGGATTAGATGTTTGAGTTCTGCAATGATATAGATCAGGGTTGGATGTGGGGCCTTTTCAAAGGCCTGTTTGACCATCTGACGATTGATGGAACAGCTTTGGTTGTAGACTTTCTTGAGTGATTCGAGTTCTGCACTTGAAAGATCTGCCAGACCGGTCTTTCGTCCCAGCAGATGGGCTACTGTCTTGGCAAACTCGTGAAAAGGCCAGTGCCTTTGCTGAACGACTTTTCGGTAATCGATAGAGCCGGTCTGCTGGGCGAGGGTTTTCTTGTGTTCGCGGATCCAAAGATCTATGAAACTGTGTTTGGGTTTTGCCCGCACCGGTTCGGGTGTCATAGGCGCCTTAGTTCGGTTGTGGAGGGTGCCTGTTCCCATATACTCGTCTTTCAGGGAATAGATTTGGATGGTGTCCCATGAAGAAAAGGGATCGAAACGCACCTGGACGCGATCCCCGCGGAGTTTGGGGTCAACACGGTAGAAGCGTTTGTCTAATTGAACATCTGAAAAGGTTCTATTGACGGTGCGAAAGTCTGTGTGCATAAAGGACTCAATGACTCGGTTCATGTGGACCTGACGGATGACGGTGAGGCCTTGTTGATACCGATTCTTGGGACTTTGTCCGGTCTCGGAGTTTTTTGTTTTGTGATAACTGACGACCATCCATGCGGATAGGCCACGGTTGAGCTCATCGAGAGTTATGATGTCGCCGGCACGAACTTCGGCTTCGAACTGATCCTGAACGGTCTGGAAGAATCGTTCCACAAGACCGCCTGGAGGCGGGTCGTTGGGCGGCCTGTGCAAAAGCCTTATGTTGAGGCGGTGACAGGCGGCCTTGAGCCCGTTTGAATGGTAAATTTTGGCGTTATCCACATATAGTTCAATCGGGGCGCCGTGAATGGAAAGTGCCCGGATCCATGAATCGATGAGGATATCCAGATTTTGCCTGAAGTAGTAGCGGGCTTCGACCACATAGCGGCTGTGGCAATCAATGAATGCCGAAAGATGCGTAGGCACAATATCGCCCTGGTCAAGAACGTAAGGTCCTTCTTCAAAATCGCCGACCCAGAGATCATGGGTATGGTCCCGGCTCCATCGTTTGCGCACTTTGGTTCGGGTTATACCGAGCTTGATACGGGTGGCGCCGGCATGTTTAAAATGTCGGTACAGGGTGGAGCGGGGGACTCTGGTCCCGTACATATCCTTGAGGAAAAAGTTGATGGTTTGCGGGCTGCGGCGGGGTTGTTCTTTCTTCAGCTCAATGGCCTTTTCGATCACCTCGGAGCTGGTGTTGCGCGGCTTTCCTTGATCTGAGCGCTTCTTTCGTCTCAGGTTGTCAAATCCCCCTTCCTGGTAGCGCTTCAACTTCCGACGCAGGGTGGAGAGCGAGGGCGTGCCGAAACCTCCGTTCGGATATCGGAATTGCTCTAAGGCCTTCTGTTTGAGAAACCAGTTCGTTGCCTCCGGCTCGATCTCCCCGTAAATGATCGGGCTTAACAGATCGCACCAGAAGATGGCCCATTTTTCCTGCTCCTTGTCCAAAAAATCAACTCCTTTCTATCCGGTCTGGCGGAACGGAGGTGATGTTACTTCAGGCAAAGGCGCAGCTTGTTGCCAACTTGGTGAAAATCGAAAAGTTGAAGGTCGTCTTAAAAAGGGCTTCGGTTGCAAGCAGCCGAAAGCAGTTCAACAGACACTCTTTGCGGGCTTGGGTCCTGTACTTTGACCAGGGGACGACCCATTGAGCGAGGTCTCGGCAAATACTGGAAATTGGGGTTTCCTGGCAGATCAGGTCCAATGCCTTCTGTGTGGTGTTGACCAAACGAGATAGTCCTGTGACCCATCGGTGTACCGTTGATGGCGCAAGGGTTTTTTCTCCATCGGGATACCCGGGCACGCTCTTTTCGTCCTTGTCCATGACGGCCTGCTGATAGGTGGCGCTGGAGGCCACATATTTCTCGGCAAAGCCGGTTATGGACTGGCGAGTATAATGCTTATGGGGAATTGCAAAATCGGGGTAAAAGGTAACGGTCTTTCCGCAACCGGGACAAACGAATCGAACCAACGGGCAATGGGCAGCTTGCACAACCATATCAACTATGGTCAAAAAACGGCGTTCCCGGTATGCATGGATCTTGAAATGGTGTGCCTCAATATTGCAGCGCGGGCATGGAGGCAGATTGTGAGGTGTAATTTCCCCCTTTTCGCTTTTCTCCCGATATGCTTTAATGTCCTGTATTGTCGCTGTAGGCGGCATTTGAGTATCCCTCCTGTCTTTGGGTTTTGGTGAAACCTTTCTATAGACCAGGAGGGATACTTTTTCAAAGGGCGGGGTAGTCTCTATTACCTCTTGGGCGGGATAGCTTGGTAGCAGGATATCAGAACCGTAACAGCTCTCGGCAGGCTAACGGGACGGCTAGATAGAGGACAACGGAATGTCGGAATAGCGGGCTGGCGGGTTAGCTTATTATGAGACTTGCGAGGTCAGGTATTCTGAGCCTTAGCAGCAAACTTCTTCTCGTAGTCAACCAGCCGAATCCCGGCCTCATGGATGTGCCAGGACATTGCCTGGGGATAACAAATCGGCTTGTAAAAGTGGCCAAAAGTACCAGTCGGTCAAAACAGTTTAACACACCCGCAATGTTTCTTTTAAATTGCTTTGTTATTTAATCTGGATTTTTCATCCGAATATTGTATCATTTTTCAGGTTCTTATGAAAGTTTGGTTCCGGCTTCTCCAGGTTAGGCACTTTTCCGGTTTACCCGGGTTAGGTATAGAGAATTGGACTAACACCAACGAGGATCCTATGATTGATTTAATATCAGTTCATGTTCCGAGTACCCCGAAACACTGCAGCAGGTCGCTGAGAGCAAAACTGTGATTCGGATAATTGAGAAGTACAATTAAAGCACGGGCTCTGCCCGTGCGACCCCAAAAGGTTCGACCGTTCCGGCGTGAATGATTTCCAATTCTTTGGTTAGTTCATGATAATCTATACATTTAAGCTCATGTTGGCGTACTGGCATGGAATCATTCCCTTTGGTCCAGTTAGTTTTGATAACTGGAAGGCAGCATTGCACTTTGGCGTATTTTAATGCATTCCGTATATGTACTGCACACCATTAGTAAGAACTATTGAAAATAATATGCGTTACTTTTTGGATTTCTAATGAGAGCAACAAAAATCATAGTTCCTCTTTTGTTATGCTTAGTATTAACTATAATTTTGACTTATCCGCTCTTGTTTGAATTGGGTAACAGGATTGAACGGGGAGATGGTATCTTAAATGCATGGATTATGAGCTGGAATATTCATGCGTTTTTAACCCAACCGTGGGATATATTTAATGCTAATATTTTTTTCCCGGCACAAAAAACACTTCTTTTTTCTGAAAATCTATTAGGAACACTCCCTCTCACATTACCCTGCTACTTTTTGGGGTACAATCCGATTAAGACCTATCATCTGGTTATCTTCTTTGGGTTCTTTTTGTCATGCTATGGAGCTTATCTCTTGTCTTTCAATCTGTGCAAAGACCATGGGATGGCAGTAATTGCCGGCATCCTTTACAGTTTTTGCACCTACAAAATGACCCATATTTGGTGGCTTCAGCTGACTCAATCGCAGTGGATTCCCTTTGCTTTACTCTTTTTGCATAGATTTTTTGCTACCAAAGATTTACCAAATATTATACTCTTTGCCGTTTTTTTTTGCTGGCAGGCTTTGTCTTGTATGTATTATGCAGTATTCTTATCATTGGTGACATGTTTTGCTATCTTATATTACGGTTTTCACCACCGCGGTTCATTTTTGAAAAGGGAGAACTTGATCAAGCTGGCCATTGGTTTTGCATTTATCTTGCTAATTTTAGGGCCAATAATTTACCAGTTTGGAGTGGCTAAGAATCTGTATGGTTTAACTCGTTCAGATTCTGAGATTACTGCTGGTAGCGCCAACGTAATAAGCTATTGGTCCTCTCCTGCTTATAACCATATTTGGGGCTCTTTGAATTATAATCTGCGGCCAACAGGCGTTCCATGGGAGAAATTCAATTTTATCGGCCTCACTTTTTGGGGTTATATTATTGGGCTCATAGTTCTATCTTGGACTAAAAATCGCACCAAATTATTACATGCTTGGTTCTATTTTGCTCTCATGTTTGTTGCCATTTTAATTTCTTGTGGACCGCAGCTTTATGTAGGGCATGTGCTTATTGGTACAAATCCTTTTTATTACATAACAGACCTCTTGCCTGGTTTTAGTTTTATTCGTGTTCCGGCTCGAATGGCTATAATATCAATGCTGGCATTAGCCTTGTCTTCTTCAATTATCTTTTCAGAATTGGCCAACCTTGCCAAACCTCTAAAGATAATAATTACTTTGGTTTTCCTGGTTATGGTACTAACGGATCATTCTTATATTCCAATCAAGGTAACTAAGAAACAAACTTTTTCTCCCCATTCTATACCTCAAGTTTATCAGTGGCTTAAAAGGCAACCAGGTGATTTTCCCATTATAGAAGTTCCTTTTAATCAATCATTATGGCGTGAAACAGAATATATGTATTACTCTACTTTTCATTGGAAAAAACTGGTTAACGGATATAGTGGTTTTCTACCTCCAAATTATACTGCTGTTTCAACTCAGTTTAGGCACTTTCCAAGTCCAGAGGGAATTGAATGGGCCAGAATCAATAAAATTAGATATATTATCTGGCATAAAGCACTGGGTCGCATTGATGAAAAAAAACTCAAGGAATTTATTGACCAAGGAAAACTAAAACTCATTGCGGCTTTTGAGCAGGATTATGTTTTCGAGCTGCCATCAGAATCGTCCTGAGTCAATCTCCTCTGATTTTTTAAAACTTTAATTCTTGGCTTGTTACCTCACTTTATGCCCTTTGTCGAACTTTATGCGCTTCCCATAACCGAAGCGTCCCGCTGAGATAGGCGGAAGAAATCCGATTGTTCGGTTCTGTAATGGTCGGGGAACAAAAAAAATATGGCTGAGATAAGGTGGCACCGCCGGGAAACCAAGCGGTAAACGAAGAATACAAACTTCAGTCTGTAGCTATGGAAGGCCCCTGTCTACTCAATAAAAATCTTGGCACGTTTTCAATGACGGACAGCTATCACCGTACGAAACTACAAAATTGATGATGTCAGAAAAATTTACCTTATGCGAAGTCCTGTGTTGGATGGTTAGAGCCATGTATGATAGGATATCGCAGGTATTCGGGTGAATTCCAATGCAGCATCGGGGATTACGACGCCCTTATGGCGTGATACCTTTTGGTGGTAAAAGTGGGAAGTATATGAGAGGGTGTATACTCTTGGAGTTCGATTGGTTGAAGAGTTGTGCCTTTATGTGCGATTGCCGGCGAACCTCTCAGGAAAGCGCGTTCTCGATATCGGGGCCTTGAATAGATGCTGCAGTTTCGAGTGTGAAAGACGAGGGGCTGAGGAAGTCGTTGCCTACAGTTTGGAAGATCCGGAAGAAAACGGTTTTAACCGTTTGAAAGAGCTCCTCGGTCCGAACCTCACCGTGGTAATCGAGTCTTTTCAGTCCGCGGGGTTCGATTGTGAGCATCTGCAATTTTTCCGTGACCGGACGACTTTTAGCGCCAGGATCAACGATACTCGCCTGGCGCGGTTATTGGTCCATTGCTCGGAGGCATCTCGTTTTGACCGGGATATCGTTGGGTTGTCATCAACTTTTACCGAAGCAAGCGGGGCATGAAAACGATCAAGCATTCGGAAAGTGATTCCCATCTGGCCGAGAAGAACCGTGCGCACATGATGGCCAACGATGCATGGCTGGAAGTGAAACCGTTTCTGACCGGTACCCACTTTGGTGTTGACCAGGCCACCGTCCAAATCGCGACATTTACGACCATGGTCAACAGCCTCCCGTGCGGTCCGGGGGCACTGGTGTTGGACATTGGGGCCGGCTGTTGTTGGTTGAGTGATTGGCTCCAGAAACTGCGGTTCCAGACCTGTTCGCTCGATTTGGCCGAGGAGTTGCTCCGTATCGGTCGGAAACGCCTCCGGTCGGCAAGTTTTCTGTGTGCCGCCGATATGGCCGTGCTTCCTTTTTCTGACCAAACGGCGGATGCGGTGGTGTGTTACAGTGCGCTTCACCATGTTCCCAATTGGCCCGCCGTCCTTCGAGAGATTTATCGCGTTCTGCGTCCCGGGGGCGTCCTGGTATTGAATGAACCGGGAAGGGGGCACCACCGGAAGCCGGACTCCATTACCCAGGTTGAACGGTTTGGTGTGCTCGAGCAAGAGTTGCCGGCCCGCATGCTGGCACGGGCCTGCAGGCAAGCCGGATTTAGTCGGTCGATTATACGACCGGTGCCTATGACCATCGGTGGTCGCTCTCGGGTCTTGCCGGCGACCCCTCTTAGGCGGCATTCAATCGGGTTGTTTTTTAAGAAACGGTTGTCTCGTTTCGTGGCGACGATTGTGGAACGGTCTTACAATCTTATAACGCCCTTGCATGTCGTCATCGCTTTAAAGGGATTGGCCTGTCCCGATTCCCGACGTCCCGATATGTTAAGGGCGAACTTTCGGGAGGTTGAAGGCCCTCGCAGCCTCACCGTTGGACGACCCGGCCGCCTTCGCACCCGGATTCTCAACAACGGACTCACTCGCTGGCTCGCAGCGCCGGACAGTTCGTTGCCAGGGCAGGTTCGGTTGGGTATCTCGATCGTAACTGCCACCGGCCGGATAACGGATCTGGATTTTTTGCGTTTGGAGCTTCCCCACGATGTGGCGCCCGGTTCGGAAGTGGTGGTCCAGGGGGATATCCCCGCCTTCCACGAACAGGGCGTTGTTCACTTGCGTTTGGACATGGTTGCAGAACGGATTGCATGGTTTGTAGAGCACGGCAGTGAGCCCTACTATTATGACCTCGAGGTCAAAAGTGAGCCCTAAAGGTCGTATCCATTCATGCCGTTGAACTCGCAAACAAGGATACCGTCGTCTTTTAAGAAAAGGATCTAATGAGAGCTGTGAATCTTGGGCCTCATTTTTGATTGGCTGGTTTTGGAGGCACCTATATGCCTGGAGAATAGAACGCCATGACTCACGTCCTCATTACGTCCTTGTCAGTTGGGTACGACTTCCACGGTCAGGTCCAGAGGATCAGCGCCGTTCCAGGAAAACCATGTAATACCCTCTTGGACCAGATCGATCGCCAATCGGTAGGTGTTTGGTTGCTCAGGCGCTTTCACTTGGACATCGATTTCGATGGTCTGTCCTGGAGGTACAGGGGAGGGCAGTGGAGTTCGAATTCCGTCCCAAATGATACATCTTCCTTCCATGGTATACCAATGGTATGAGATGGAAAGCCCTCGCAACCCCTCATCTTTTTTATCAGCACCCCAGGCCATGTTACTCTCGTTGGTCATTGCTATCCGGTACAGGGCAGTAGATCCAGCCTTCTTAATTCGAGCTCCATCCAAAAGGTGGTAGGAAACCCCGAATTCATTTTGCTGCGATTGTTTGGAAAGAAGTGACTTGAAAAGCTTTTGGTAAGATTCAACCGAAGGTCCTGCCTTAGCAGTCCGAATAATCTGATTGTCCCTCCAGTCCCAAAGCCTCGACTGATCTTCGTTAACGGAAACAGGTTGACTGTTCCAGTTCCCCCTGGGGTAGCAGAAGGCCCCCACAATTTGAACACCCACGGAGAAGAGTATTAGAATAACAAAAATATACGACACAAACCGGTATTTTTTAACGAATGTGAGAGCCGGGATCATGAGAATCATTAGTGCAGGCAGGGTCTCAGTGAAGTAGCGAGGACCATAGCAATATCCTGCCCACCATGCAAAGTACTTGCTGATTAGAACAATCTGGAAAACGAAAAACAACAGAGAAGCAACAAAGATTGGGGTGGGGAACAGCCTTTGACCCTTGTACCACGTATACATACCCAAAAAAATAAAGATCAGTAGGGGTGAGTATATGAAAATCCCGCGACTGGGGCTTACAAGCACACCTGCGATGCCTGCCAGCAGGTTTGTGTCAAACTGGTGTGGGGCATAAATACCCCTGATATCACCAAACATGTATTGGTTATACAGGGCAAGCAGAAGGCCTACGAGGCAGGGAAACAGAATGAACAGCGTGACGCCTTTTCTCCGATCCTTGTAAAAGACAAGGGCAACCAATAACGCCAGTAAAAACGCCAAGTTCGTTGGCCTTATAGCAACAGCGAGTGCAGCAAGAAGCCCTGCTAATGCGACGGAGCCAGCCCTCCTCTGCCGGAAATAGGATTCGGCACAAAGGAGCGAAGAGATAATGAATACCTGACTTGCTCCGTGCTGCCAGAGAGCCTGACTTGATATGGACCAGGTACTTGTGGCCAAGGCGTACAACAGTGAAAGGATCAGCGCGTCTTTTCGGCTCGTTAATCTTCCCAACATGACGTAGAGGAGAACCACAGAAAGACTCGCAAGCAAGGAGGCAACGAGCTTTTCCATGATGGCCGCAAGTTGGACAATCTTATCCGGCGCCCAAGTTGCGACCTTCAAGGCACAGACCACAGGTGCGTAAAGCGGTGTTATGATAAGAGGAAGCGTAAAGGGATAGATTGAATGGATATGCCCGTTCTTTTCCGTCAAAAAATAGGGCAGGGAGGATGAACGCTGGCTGTAATAGATAGAGAAAAAGTCAAGGTTGAGGGTTTTGTGGATTAGTATGGAAAAGGGTATGAGAGATGTTGGAATGGAATCGGAAGCCCGTACCAGGCGTAGATTTGCGTTGTAAAGAAGAAACGTGGAAAAAAAAAGGATTAGAAGAACACCCGTATGTTTTCGAGAGGTGAGGCATCTCATGGTCACTGATCTTTGCATCAAAAATGCCTACGAGGGTTAGCGGGCTTTAAAAGACAGAGTTGTTGATTGCCCTTTTTCATAGCGGGACCCTTTGCCTTGTTAGATATATAGAGGCGTTTTTCTCTCATGTCAAGGTGATTAGATTTTGGATTGATTAAAACAACTTCGCATGATTATAACTTAATAATCGATATCGGATATCCTAAATTTGGGCGTTTTAGTTCAGGCATTAGATAGGCATTGCCGTTTAGACACTGACGGCTTTTGGTGCAAACCGGGAAATGTCCGGATTGCCGGTTTTCTGCCTGAGAGGCAAACCCCTTGGATTAGAAGACCGGTTCTGAAATGCCGATCTTGTTCCAGACAAGATGGTAATACTTGAAAACTCAGCCGGTTATGACGGGAAAGTCCTGTTAGTTGTCGTTTTTTCCTTTTGTGTGGTATACTCCTTTGCGTCTGCAGCCGTATTGATATAGAGACATGAAAGGACGCGTGGGTTTTTCTGGTGCGTTCATGGTAATCCTGACGGATACCATCTGGCTCGAAGATTGGGGATTTCTCAGGGCACTTGCGGATTCTTACATTTTGGGCTGGGTAATTATTCTATCTTCAGACTCGATTGGGAGAATCCCTGTTTTTGCCTGGTCTCTATCAATATGGCTCGCTGTTTTTTGTATGAAGATATATTTCGTGTGATGGGTGCTTATCCCAATTTAGATAGTGTCGATCCAGAAATGGCTATTTTCCGCAATCTCAGCGTCAGACTCAAATTTTAATCCTCAAAATACTCCAATGTATTCCTGTGGTTAAAATTTTCGTCTTCCTTGATCTTGCAAAAACTATTTCATCTCTGGATGGACACTATAAAAGAAGTGTAGCAGAAAAATGGAAGTTTATATCGATATTACAAATACCTACAAAATTCGTCTAAATACCGGCATTCAAAGGGTCACAAAAGAACTGGTATTGAGGCTATTCGATCGTAATGACAGGCAAGATAAGATAAGTTTTGTCCCAATGGTTTTTTATGATCGTATCGGTCTATGGAAAAAGATCACCCGTGGGGAATTGGCTTTTCTATATCAGGGAATACCGGAGTCTAAACCCTTCAGGTTGTCAAAACTCCTTTCACACGCCTTTTGGACATCGTTCCTGCGACAGGCGCCGGCGGGGTCAATCTTTTTGGATATGGACAGTTCCTGGCACAATCGCCTGAGAAGGCCTCTTCTTTTCAAGGAACTTCACAAGGCCAATATCAAGATCGTCAGGGTCCATTACGACCTGGTTCCCATCCTGTTACCTCAGTTCTGCCACGAAAAAACGGTTAGAGACTATTTGAATCATCTTGCAGCAGCTTTAACCTATGCATCCCTTTTTGTCTGCATATCAAGGAAAGCAGAGGAGGATTTGCTGGCCCTGAAAAAAGAACTGGGTTTCGCCAAAGATTTTGAGACCGTGGTACTGAAATTAGGAGCGGATTTTGGAGTAAACACCGAAAAGACCGTCCAGACAAGGGGCAATAGGCAACAGCGGCCTTATTTTGATCCGTTAAAGGAAAGGGGAAACTATCTTTTATGTGTGGGGACTCTGGAGCCGAGGAAGAATCATACCCTTTTGATTGACGTTTTTGAGAAGATTCAAAATGGATTTCCATGGATTAAACTCGTGTTGATCGGAAAAGAGGGCTGGAATGTTGACTCGCTCCTGAAAAGGATCACTGAACACCCGCTTTATAATAAGAGCCTTTTTTGGTTTGCCACGGTTACTGACAAGAACCTGAATACATTTTACGAACATTGTGTGTTGAGTATTCTACCCTCTTTTTACGAAGGCTACGGCCTCTCAGTCATTGAATCTCTAATGAAGGGCAAAATAACCATATGCTCCACAGGTGGAAGCCTTCCTGAAGTAGGTGAAGGATATGCGGATTATTTTGCCCCGAACGATTCAAAGGCCCTTGAAGAATTGCTAATGGGATATCTCTCTTCGCCTGAAAAGAGGCGAAAGAAAGAGGAGGCCATCAGGGATTTCAAGGCATATACCTGGGATGCAAGTGCCGGCGACCTGATACGGATTTTGGAGGCTTTTGTTTCAAACAAATCACTGAAAAACTGAGAGCGGAATATGCAGATTGTTTATCTTAGCAAATGTCCAAAGATACTGGCAGAAACGATCGGCTATGTAGAGAACCTGGCCCGTTTTATTACGGAAATCGTGGTCATATGTCCTGAAAATCTCCTGAAAAAATTTGAGTTTCAGTCCGGTTTAAAGATCCGATTGTTTTCCGACGAAGAGCTGCTGGATAGAAAAATTCATGCCGCGGAGACCATGGATCATCAGATGAAAAACTGGCTATTGCGGGTTTCCCTTGCAGATCATCATGCCATTGAAGATGAGTTTATTATGGCCGATGATGACAGCAGGCCTTTGGTCAATATCCCCCTTAGTTATTTCAAGGACGGCGGGAAATACAATTCGTTCTATTTTTGTCGCTTAGAAAACTGGTACAAATGGGAAAGCGCCTATGATGGGGGCCAGCACAATACCTGCGAAGTCCTGAGAGACCGGGGATATACCGCCCTTTCGTTTTCGAGCCATATGCCTCAGATTATCAATAAGGCATTTCTGCAGGAGGCGGTGAAGGCGTTTGAAGGGATCGGTACAAAGAAAAGCATAGATGAATGGAGTGTTTATTTTAATTTCTGCCTCAAGGAGTTTCCCAAATATTTCAACAAACCGAGGGCCTTTGAAACACTCTGCTGGCCGGCCTTGCCGACCGATTGGCCTTACTATGTCAGACCGAAGGGGTTCTGTTTCGAAAATTTCTACCCTGAGCTTTATGGGAAAAACATGCTTTTTCAAGGCATTCCCACACAATTCAATATAGACAGACATCTCGAGTACACAATAGAGAAGGTCAAGCGAAGGCTGGAAATCCAGTTTGAATATGATCAAATGAAGAACTTGTTAGAGCTTTCTTACGACTTTTCCCAGAAACTTGACTTGCTCTATGATGAAATTCATTTTGAAAAAAAGGGTTATCATTTTCTCATAACCAATTTGCCAAAGATTATTTTTGCGAGAGCGAATAGTAATGTTGATGTAGATATCGAGGTTGAAACAAGAGGGGAACCCCTTACTA
>Ga0208648_1002454_pt1 | contig 12943 bp, 11 predicted proteins | sample AntAceMetag02UKL_FD_184772 | JGI IMG/M metagenome (GOLD analysis project Ga0208648, IMG submission 184772) | Saline lake microbial communities from Ace Lake, Antarctica - Antarctic Ace Lake Metagenome 02UKL (SPAdes) (version 2) | ecosystem: Environmental > Aquatic > Non-marine Saline and...
TCCTACTATAGATCTGAAAAAGTCATCAGTAGACCAGTCTGGTCAGCTCCAAATTGAACAAATGGAAGCTAACTGCCGGGAGTTTAGCATACCACTATACGATCTTGATCATTCCCAAAGGGGTATCGTTCATGTAATAGGTCCAGAATTGGGATTAACTCAGCCCGGGATGACAATTGTCTGTGGTGACAGTCATACATCAACACATGGAGCGTTCGGTGCCCTTGCTTTTGGTATTGGGACCAGTGAAGTCGAACACGTATTGGCAACCCAGAGTTTACTGCAGGAACAGCCAAAAACCATGTTGGTCGAATTTACCGGTGAACTCCCCAGTGGAGTGACCTCTAAAGACCTGATCTTAGCCCTGATCAAGGAAATCGGAATTGGAGGCGGAGTTGGATTTGTGATTGAATACGGGGGAAATGTTGTTTGCTCCCTTAATATGGACGAACGAATGACCCTCTGTAATATGAGCATCGAAGCTGGTGCCCGGGCTGGTTTAATTGCTCCAGACGAGATTACCTTCACATATTTAAAAGAGAGGGCATTTGCGCCGAAGGACCTGGACTGGGAGAGATCCTTGAGTCGATGGCAATCATTGAAATCTGATCCAGGTGCAGTTTTTGATAAAAAGATCCAGATCGATATTGGCAACTTATCTCCTATGATCACCTATGGCACCAATCCTGAGATGGGCGCGCCAATTGACTCTGTAATCCCTGATCCTTCCGAAGAATCAGACCCTGTTCGGCAGGCTGCCCTAGAAAAAGCCCTTGATTATATGGGTCTCTCGCCTGGAGAACCTTTGGTCGGACAGAAAGTCGATGTGGTTTTCCTGGGCAGCTGCACCAACGGACGGATGAGTGACTTGCGGGCAGCAGCTTCAATTCTAAAGAATCAAAAGATTGCACCTGGAATAAAAATGCTTGTAGTTCCCGGATCAGAAAGTGTCCGGCGCCAGGCAGAACAAGAAGGCCTCAACAAGGTATTCCTTGACGCCGGGGCGGAATGGCGCTATTCAGGCTGTAGTATGTGTCTGGCAATGAATGGCGATCAATTATCTCCAGGCCAATATGCAGTCAGCACCAGCAATCGAAATTTTGAAGGACGGCAGGGACCAGGTGGACGGACATTTTTGGCCAGTCCGCTTACAGCTGCTGCATCGGCTTTAGCCGGCAGGATCGCTGATCCCCGGGATCATATTAATTAAAATCGATCAAAATAAGGACATTATGCAACATATTCAAATCATCAAGTCAAAAATGATCCCACTATTGCAGAATGATATTGATACAGATCAGATCATTCCCGCCAGGTATCTCAAGGTCATCGATAAAAATGGTTTGGCAGACGGGTTATTCTCTGGATGGAGATATCTTGCTACTGGTGAGCAAAACACCGAATTTCCTCTCAATCAGCCAATATATAAAGGTGCAGAGGTGCTTCTGGCTGGTGATAATTTTGGCTGTGGATCATCCCGTGAACACGCTCCCTGGGCCCTGCTTCAATGGGGAATTCGCGCAATAATCAGCACCTCATTCGCAGATATATTTCGCAATAATGCTTACAAAAATGGCCTACTGCCCATCGAAGTTAATCCTGCCACCCATCAGCGGATCTCAAATGCAATTTCCACTGACCCAAACCTCCTGATGATCATTGATCTGCCCGCTCAGAAAATCAAGTTATCAGATGGATATTCAGATGAATTTGAGATCGATCCATTCAGTAAAAATTGCCTGGTCAATGGTATTGACCAGTTAGGATATTTGCTTCAGTTCTCAGATCAGATTGACAATTTTGAAAAAGAAATGGAGTCGGCGGGAATTTTCCGAATAACTACCACGGAAGAAATATCAGCTGGATAAGGTAGATTATCAGGTAAATAATCGGCGAGAAAATAACTCCTAAAAGGTTGAATGATTAATGGTTAGAACTTTACAGGTTTTCAATGGAGAACATAAAGCATGAGTGAAATATCTATTTACGACACAACATTGAGGGATGGCACCCAGAGCGAAGGGATATCCTTATCTGTCAACGATAAACTGAAGATAACTCGACGCCTCGATGAATTTGGCGTTCATTACATTGAAGGAGGTTGGCCCGGATCCAATCCCAAGGATGCTGAATTTTTTAATCGGGCCAAAACTCTATCATTCAAAAATGCCAAACTGGCGGCTTTTGGATCCACGCGAAGAAAAAACACCGAACCTGATCGGGACCCGAATTTGATTGCTCTGCTGGACGCAGGTACCCCGGTCGTCACTTTGGTTGGCAAAAGTTGGGAACTTCATGTCAGGGACATACTCGAGACCAGCCTGGAAGAGAATTTGTTGATGATCGAAGAGAGTACAGTTTACTTGAAATCCAAAGGAAAGGAAGTCATTTATGATGCCGAACACTTTTTCGATGGTTATAAGACAGATCCCGAATATGCTGTTCAAACTTTGATCGCCGCCGATAAAGGTGGTGCCAATGTCCTGGTGCTTTGTGATACTAACGGGGGCTGTTTACCTTGGGAGATCGAGGAGATCATCACAGCTGTGGGGAAAATCACTGGTAAACCGCTGGGTATCCATACTCATGATGACGGTGGAAATAGTGTGGCGAATTCCCTTGCGGGAGTCCGTGGCGGCGCTGTACATGTCCAGGGCACGATCAACGGCTATGGTGAGCGGGTAGGAAATGCCAATTTGTGTTCAGTGATACCCAATCTTCAGATCAAGATGGGGTATTCATGCATTGATCCTGAAAATCTTGCCAGGCTAACTGATCTCTCTCATTTTGTGGATGAAGTAGCCAATCAACCCCATGACTCTCGCCTTCCCTATGTTGGTAAAAAAGCATTCAGCCATAAAGGCGGCATCCACGTTGCAGCGATTCTCAAGAATGAAGATTCCTATCAGCACATCAATCCTGACCTGGTAGGAAATCAACGCCAGACTTTGATCTCCGATCTTTCCGGGCGCGGGAATGTGATGGATAAAGCCCAACAGTTTGGGTTGGACGTGGATCATCAACAAGCCAAGGATATTGTCACCCAGATCAAAGACCTGGAGTCACAGGGGTTTACATTTGAAAGCGCTGAAGCTTCTGTGAACCTGATGGTGCGCAGGATGAAACCCGGCTATAAACGGCCCTTTGAACTAATTGATTTTATGACTGTGGTTGAACATCGCGAGGGACGAGGTGTTGTTTCCGAGGCGACTGTAAAGGTCCGGGTCGGCGATCAGATTTTCCATACAGCCGCTGATGGCAATGGTCCTGTAAATGCCCTGGATGCTGCTTTACGAAAGGCATTGATAGATGTCTATCCCCAGTTAAAGAATATTAGATTGGATGATTATAAAGTGCGTATTCTCGATAGCGATCAGGGAACCGCAGCGCATGTTCGGGTTTTGATTGACACCCAGAATGGAACAAGTCGCTGGAGCACAGTTGGCGCCAGTACAAATATCATTGATGCCAGTTGGCGAGCCCTGGTAGATAGCATGGAATATGCCCTGCTTGATGATCCTGAATAAAATGGAACAAATAATTTAGTTAAAGGAAGCATAAATGATAACAAATATTGTGTGCCTTCCAGGAGATGGCATTGGCACCGAAGTAACTGCAGCCGCCCAAAAGATTCTGGAAGTAATTGGAGCGAAATACGGGTATTCATTCCAGCTGGAAGAACATTTGATAGGTGGAGCTGCTATTGATGATAGCGGCATTGCTTTACCAGAAAAAACCCTGGAAGCTTGTTTAAAATCAGATGCCGTTTTGCTAGGAGCGGTTGGTGGTCCAAAATGGGATGATCCTCTGGCAAAAGTACGTCCAGAACAAGGCCTGCTCGGGCTGCGAAAAGGATTGGGCTTATTTGCCAATTTACGTCCTGTCCAGCCCCACCCCGATTTGTTAGATGCTTCTCCATTAAAAACTGAATACTTAGAAAATGTAGATTTATTGGTAGTGCGTGAGCTAACGGGCGGGATCTATTTTGGACGTCCCCAGGGACGAAATCAAACCGAGAACGGGGAACAGGCTGTTGATACCATGAGCTACACTACTGGTGAAGTTCAGCGGGTGGCTGAATTGGCCTTCCAGCTGGCTGGAAATCGCAAAAACAAAGTTACCTCCGTTGATAAAGCTAATGTTCTGGAAACCTCACGATTATGGCGGCAGGTGGTTGGCCAGGTGGCTGAATCATACCCTGAAGTGGTGTTGGAAAATATGCTGGTTGATTCAGCGGCCATGCATCTGATCTCCCGCCCATCATCTTTTGATGTGTTATTGACAACCAATATGTTTGGAGACATCCTGACCGATGAATCTTCAATCTTGGTTGGATCCATGGGAAATCTGCCCTCCGCCTCACTCGGAGAAGGTACTAACCAGCATGGAAAACAACGCGGGATGTATGAACCTATTCATGGTTCAGCTCCTGATATTGCTGGAAAAGGCATAGCCAACCCAATTGGTGCGATCCTCTCTGCTGCGCTGCTGCTCCGCTATTCACTTGGGCTTGAAGAAGCAGCCCAGGCAGTGGAAAACGCCGTTGATTCCACATTAAAAGCAGGTAATCGCACGATTGACCTGGTTCCTGGAAATGAAAAATCCCTCAATACAGCGGAGATATTGGAAGTAATTATTAGTTATCTTTAACTAATAGATAAATTTACTGATTATCTGATGGAGATCGTAATAGAGAAATTGATCCTTGTATTTCAATCAAAAGGGCGACCTTATGAAATCAATATTATTTTGGAGGACCATTAAATGAGTTTCAGATCTGAATATGTCTGGCTAAACGGAAAACTTCTCCCTTACGATGATGCTTTGATCCATGTGAATACGAGTTCATTGCATTATGGGTACGGTGTTTTTGAGGGGATTCGTGCCTATCAAACAGACCAAGGACCTGCTGTATTTCGACTCAGAGATCATTTTGAACGATTCTTGAATTCAGCTCTTATTCTGGGTTTGCAGGACTCCCCGTACAGCGTCGAAGAATTAACCGAGGCAACCCACCAAGTTATCCGTGAGAATAAGTATCAAGCATGTTATATTCGGCCGTTATTATTCTTTGCAGAATCTCTTGATTTGAACTTAGATCATGCCACACCGCAGGTAAGCATTACAGCCTGGGAGTGGGGATCTTACCTTGGAGAAGGGAGTTTGGAAAAAGGTGTCCATATGGGTGTTTCCTCTTTAACAAGACATCACATGAATGTGAATTTCACCAAGGCAAAAATCACCGGGAATTATGCCAATTCGGTCATCGCCAAAACAGATGCTGTCAGAAATGGTTTTGATGAAGCGATTATGCTGGACCCGGAAGGACATGTTGCCGAATGCACAGGAGAGAATCTTTTCCTGGTTAAGAAAGGGGTCATATATACCCCCCCGAAGGCCGCGATCCTGGAAGGAATTACACGGGATTCGTTGATGATCTTGGCTGGGGACCTAGGTTACAAAGTGGTAGAGGAAACAATCTCCCGTGACCAACTATACATTGCGGACGAGGTATTTGCCTGTGGTACGGCTGCTGAACTTACACCTGTTACTAAAATTGATCACCGCATAATTGGGCATGGAAAAATGGGCCCAGTGACAAACAAACTCCAAAAATTATTTTTTGAGACAGTTGGAGGAAAGGGAGAACGATCCGCAGAATGGCTGGATTATGTGAAGTTAGCAACTCCTGAAGGAACCAAATGACCAACTCCAGAGTGGCGTTCCAGGGAGAACCAGGGGCTTATAGTGAACTGGCTGCCATGGAATATTTTGGTGAGATGGCAAACAGCTTACCATTTGAGTCCTTTAGAGACGTCTTTGCTGCTGTCGAGACCGGAAAAGCCGAATATGGGATCCTGCCTATTGAGAATTCACTCGCTGGCAGCATCCATCAGAATTATGATTTACTGCTGGAGAATGATCTTCTAATTATAGGAGAGTACCTTCTAAGGGTCTCACATTGCTTGTTGTCATTACCCGGAACGAAGTTGGAAGATATTGAACGGGTTCGATCCCATCCTCAGGCCTTGGCTCAATGTGCAAGCAATCTGAACCAGATGGCCGTTGATCCTGTGATCGCCAACGACACAGCCGGCAGTGCCCGCCTGTTAGCTGAAAACAAAGAAACCGGGACTGCTGTTCTGGCATCCCGACGAGCCGCTGAAGTATATGGCCTGGAGATTTTGCGGGAAGATATGGAAGATAACAAGGAGAATTACACCCGGTTTGTGATTTTGGCTGGAATTGATTCAATTTTAAAAAGCGTTTTGCCCGGAGATGAATCCAAGACCTCGATTGTATTTAATTTAGACCATGAACCCGGGACGTTATACAAAGCGTTAAGTGTGTTTGCACTGGCTGAAATTGATCTCACAAAAATAGAATCCAGACCCATCGCAGGAAAACCCTGGCAGTATATGTTCTATATTGATTTTGCTGAGAAAGAAAATTCCCGGGTGGGAAAACAGGCACTGGACAAGTTAAGTAAATTTACGCCTTTCTTGAAAGTATTGGGGTCATATCCCAGGCACCGGATTAAATGAAGGTAGTTGACAAACGGATCCTGACCTTGACTTATATTAGGAAGGTCATTATAATCCGTAAAATCTTATGAACAGTAACCTGTGTCTTCGCTCCAAATATTATGCCTTCTATTTTACCGGCTATACATATCCGATAGCCGTTGGTAGGCATTAAGCGTATTTGAGATCGAGACTCATTGTGTGCAGCGCGAAACCAACGGTTTCGCGTTTTTTGTTTTTTAAGAGGAGAAATTAATTTATGGCAATTAGAGGAATTAGGGCAGCAGTAGTAGTCGAAAAAGATCAGGCCAATGAAATAGTATCATCCACCAGGGAATTGCTTGAGGAGATCCAGAAAGCTAATCCAACCCTGCAGGCGGAAAATATAGGCAGCGTGATCTTCACAACCACACCGGACCTCATATCAGCTTATCCAGCCAGAGCAGCCCGGGAGATCGGATGGGAGAATGTGCCCTTGCTCTGCTGTCAGGAAATACCTGTGCCAGAGAGTTTGCCCCTTTGTATCCGGATCTTGATCCACTGGAATACTGAATTAGATCAGCAGGAGATTAATCATATCTATCTTGGACAGGCTGGAAAACTTCGGCCTGATCTGGCAGATAGAACCTTATAAGGAAAATTCATCATGATGGTAATAATGAATGCCAATGCAACAAAAACAGAAATTGATAATGTTGTTCAAAAAGTCGAAGAATATGAACTGAATCCCCATGTCATCATCGGCTCAGAACGGGTCGTCATTGCCGCCAGTGGAGATCCGAGAGAAGTTGATTACAGAATATTTAATGTTCTGCCGGGAGTGGAGCAAGTGATTACCATTTCCCCTCCCTATAAACTCGCCTCACGGGAGTTCCATCCAAACGATTCCGAAATCTCGATCCCGGGACTGGTAAAAGATCCCGGGGATATTTTGATCATTGCCGGCCCTTGTTCAGTGGAGAGCAGGACCCAACTCCTCGAAACAGCCCAGGCGGTTAAGGAAGCTGGCGCCCATATGCTCCGGGGTGGCGCATTTAAACCGCGAACTTCCCCCTACTCTTTCCAGGGATTGGGAGATGAAGGATTAAAGATATTGGCGGAAGCCCGCGAAATTACTGGGCTGCCCATCATCACAGAAGCCATGGCAATCAAAGATATTGAAGTTATCTCTGAATATGGAGCTGTTATCCAGATCGGAGCAAGGAATATGCAGAATTATTCCTTATTGCGCTCAGCTGGAAAATGTCAGATGCCTGTCCTGTTGAAGCGGGGTATGATGGCCACTATTGATGAATTATTATTATCTGCGGAATATATCCTGGCTCATGGCAATCCGGAAGTAATGATCTGTGAGCGCGGCATTCGAACCTTTGAACAAAGCACTCGCTACACTGCGGATATAAATGCGCTGCCTGTATTAAAATCAAAAACCCACTTACCGGTTTTATTTGATCCCAGTCACAGCACGGGGCATTGGGAATATGTCCTGCCTGTTGCTCTGGCCGGTATTGCTGCCGGCGCTGACGGCCTGATTGTCGAAGTGCATCCCCATCCAGAAAAAGCCCTCTCAGATGGGCAGCAATCGCTAAAACCAGAAAGATTCTATGACCTAGTATCCCAGGTAAATAAAATGGCCCAGATGATGAGAGAAGAACCCGTATTTGCTGGATCAGGGGTCTGATCGTGAAATCTCTCAGAGTATCAATTTTAGGAATGGGTTTGATGGGAGGATCCCTGGCCTGGGCATTAAAGGGCCAGGTCAACTCGCTGATGGCGGCAGATCCTGACAGTCATACCAGGGACCAGGTACGGTCGGCAGGACTTGTGGAATCCATTGTTGAAAATCCGGAAGAAATACTGCCCCTATCAGATGTTGTGATCCTGGCTGCTCCGGTAGGATCGATTCTGGAGCTAATACCCAAAATCCCTGATTGGCATCCCGGGCAGGCAATAGTTCTCGACCTTGGTTCTACGAAGGAACAAATATGCAAACAATTGGAAAAACTCCCTTCTCGGTTTGATGTTCTTGGCGGCCACCCCATCTGTGGGCAGGTCCAGGGAGGTTTCGAACATGCAAATCCAGACTTATTCAGGGATGCAATATTTGCATTTTCAGATCTATCAAACACGTCCGCCAGATGCAGAAGGTTTGGAGAAGATCTGGCAGCATCTATTGGCGCAATACCCTCCTGGATCGATCCCATTCAGCATGATTATATTTTGAGTGCAACCAGCCACCTGCCGTATATACTCGCGGCAGCACTATGCCTAAACACACCGGAAGGTTCAATCTTATACAGAGGTCCTGGTTTTGAAAGTAGCAGCAGATTAGCCAGTACAAATAGAAGGATGATGTTTGATGTATTAAATTCAAATCGTCACAATATTCTGCAACAAATGGAACAATTTCAGCATATTTTGGAAGAATTCAAGGATCATCTTCAGCAGGAGAATAACCCGAAATTATTGGCCTTGATGGATCGGGCCGCCGCAATTCAGAAAGAAACCACTCGGGAGGTATTGTGAAAAGTCCTGGCTCCCAGCGATTAGAAAATCTTTCATCCAATTATTTTTCCACTCTGAATGAGAAAATTTCTGATTTGATGTCAAAAGGAAAAAGTGTAATCCGGCTGGATATAGGATCACCTGATCTCTCGCCTCCGACGAATGTCATTGAGCAATTATCAATCACTGCAGAGCTGCCATCCAGTCATGGGTATCAAGCTCACAGGGGATCCTCATCGCTCCGGCAGGCCTGGGCAGACCATTACAGGAAGAAGCACGGGGTTGATCTTGATCCGGACAGCCAGATCTTGCCCTTGATCGGTTCAAAAGAAGGGATCTTTCATCTGTCTTTGGCCCTGATTGACCCTGGAGACCAGGTGCTCATCCCCGATCCGGGATATCAAACCTACACTGCAGGAACTCGATTTGCTGGTGGAATTCCACGATTTGTATCCTGTCTTTCTGGGGATGATTTTATTAACAGTTTAAGAAAAATACCAACCCAGGATCTTAATCGTACCAAGCTCATGTGGGTGAATTTTCCCCACAATCCTACAGGATCGACCATAAGTTTAGATCAGGCCCGCCAGCTGGTCGATTTTGCCCGGGAGCATGATATTCTACTATGTCATGACGCTGCCTATTCCCAGGTCGTTTATGGAGAATATAAAGCTCCCAGCTTTTTGGAAGGGAATGTTCCGGGGGATAATATCATTGAGTTCAATTCATTATCCAAATCTCACAATATGGCAGGTTGGAGATTAGGCATGATTGCGGGGGGCCAGGACATTCTACAAAAGCTGTTATTAGTCAAAACCCATGCAGATAGTGGTCATTTCCTGCCAATGATGGAAGCTGGCATACAAGCATTAAAAACAAACCAATCCTGGCTGGATACCAGAAACCTCATTTACCAATCAAGAAGGGATCTGGTTGTGGATGCTCTCTCTTCCCTGGATATGGATATGGAAAAGCCATCTGGCGCTATATATATCTGGTTTCCTGTACCGGGAAAATTGTCATCAGAAGAATTTACTTCTCTTATGCTGGAGCGATACATGGTAGCACTAACGCCGGGAAATCTCTTTGGCTCCAGGGGAGAAGGATTTATTCGATTATCAATTACTGCACCTAAGGATCAGCTCCAGGAAGGACTAAATCAACTATCTAAAGGGATCCAATCAATACGTTAGGATTGATTTTGGCTGTCTTGATATAGACGATGATTTATTAAACTAAAAAAGTAACTGAAGATTATCCAACGAAAGGGAAATAAGTATTATGAAAATAGTTCGCAGTGGTCCACTGAGAGGAAACATAAAATTATCAGGAGATAAATCAATCTCTCACAGGGCTATATTGTTGGCAGCTATTGCAGAAGGAGAGAGCAGAATTCAGAACCTGCTGGTTGCCGGGGTGACAAAAAAAATGCTGACTGCCTTGAGCGAGCTCGGTGTGGAGTGGCGGTTGGACGGCAGCAACCTGATTGTGACCGGCAGAGGATTAAAGGGATTACAATCACCAGGAAAGTCTCTCGACTGCGGTAACTCAGCGACCACGATGAGGATGCTGGCAGGTGTCTGTTCTGCATCCGGGATCAATGTAAACCTGGATGGCTCTCCTGGTTTAAAAACCAGGCCCATGTCCAGGATTGTTAATCCCCTTGGAGAAATGGGTGTAATCATCCAGGCTCAGGAGCCAGGGAAAACAGCACCACTGCAGATTCAGGGCAGAAGGTCCGATCAATCCTTAATAGCGATTGATTATTCATCCCCAATTTCCAGTGCCCAGGTCAAATCCTGTCTATTACTGGCGGGTCTGGCTACGAATGGAGTTATCCATTATAAAGAACCCCGTGCATCCCGTGATCATACCGAGCGGTTATTATCCAGACTGGGAGTAAATATCGATCGATCGGAAGCAAAGGATGGATCAGTTCAGATCACCATGGATCCCCGGGGTTGTCTTCCCCTCCCACCTTTAATTACTACGATCCCTGGAGATATCTCATCAGCAGCTTTTCTGATCGTTGCAGCATTAATTACACCTAATTCTGAGATCACCATCCAGGAAGTTGGTCTTAATCCCACTAGAACAGGCTTGTTGGAAGCGTTATTAATGATGGGCGCAGATCTCGAAATTAATAATACAGGTGAGCTAAATAATGAACCAAGAGGTGATATCACAGTCCGACACAGCCACCTGCGGGGAATCCATCTCCCGGAATCGTTAGTGGTTAAAATGATCGATGAAATCCCGATATTTACTGCAGCTGCAGCCTATGCAAATGGCAAGACCCTTGTCTCAGGTGCAGGTGAGCTGCGGGTAAAAGAAACAGATCGGATTGCAGCCATACAAATGGAATTCAACAAATTAGGGGTAAACCTGAAGGAGAATAAAGATGGATTCTCACTGCAAGGTCATCCAACGCTTCAGGGAGGAAAAGTCCAATCCCATGGAGACCACCGTATGGCAATGTCCCTGGCAGTGGCTGGTCTGGGAGCTGAAAAATCTGTTGAAATTCAGAATGCGGAGATAACTGCCGAATCCTATCCCAACTTTGCATCTGACCTGCGGGACCTGGGAGCCCAAGTGGAGTGATGACAGAGAGAATGATACACCTGGGTCTAATAGGTTACCCGCTGGGGCATAGCTTCTCAAAAATCCTCCAGGAAGAAGCGTTTCGGAGCACAGGTATAAAAGGGAACTATCATTTGTGGGAGGTCCCTGCCACGCCTGTGGGCGATCTGGCTCTACAATCCAGATTGGAAGATGTCAGAACAGGCCAGATTATGGGGATAAATGTGACAATACCTCACAAAGAGCGCATTATTCCATTTTTGGATGCTCTTACTCCTATCGCATCCGCAATTGGCGCGGTGAATACAATTTTCTGGGATTCCAAAGAAAAAAAACTTTATGGCCACAATACAGATGCACCTGCTTTCTGGGAAGATTTAAAGAAGCTGATCAACTCTAACCAGGTCCGAAAACAGGCCCTGGTCCTTGGCGCCGGTGGGGCAGCCAGGGCGGTCACATATCAATTGCTAGCTAAACACTGGACGGTGTCTATTGCTGCCAGAAAGATAACCAGGGCCAAAGAACTTGCTCACTATTTTTTGAGTCCTGATGCCAAACTGAATTATTTTGAACTTGGAAATGGATCGCAGGTCGACCTTGAGCCTTTTGGATTAATTGTCAATACAACCTCAGCAGGCATGGCACCGATGGTTGAAACTTCTCCCTGGCCTGATAATTGGAGATTTCCATCTGACGCTGTGGTTTATGACCTGGTATACAATCCCGCGGTTCCACAATTTATCAAACAGGCAAAGAGGGCTGGGTTAAAGACCAGGAACGGATTGGGTATGCTGGTCGAGCAAGCCGCTCTGGCTTTTGAGTGCTGGACAGCAGTAGTTGCACCGCGAGAGGAGATGCTGAAGGCCGTAACTGGCATCTACCAAAATCTACTCAGTGAATAATCTCACGGGGTTGGTATTTCATTATATAGAAATGATCAAAAGGAAATCAAATCAATGTCTAGATTAAGATTCTTAACAAGTGGCGAATCTCACGGACCGGAACTTCTGGCAATCTTGGAAGGAATACCCGCAGGTTTATCCATCTCCGAAGATATCATCAATCACCAGTTGGGCCGCCGGCAGCGTGGATCTGGTGCGGGCAACCGGATGAAAATTGAAAAGGACCAGGCTATCCTGGTTAGTGGTCTCATGGGCGGAAAGACGATTGGATCTCCAATCGGGATCAGGATCACCAATCTAAACCACGAGGAATGGCGAGGAAAAGAAATTAGCCCTTTCACTATCCCCCGACCCGGACATGTCGATCTAACAGGCGCGCTGAAATACGGGTATCAGGATTTGCGTCCGTCTCTGGAACGGGCCTCTGCCCGC
>Ga0208648_1002456_pt1 | contig 12941 bp, 11 predicted proteins | sample AntAceMetag02UKL_FD_184772 | JGI IMG/M metagenome (GOLD analysis project Ga0208648, IMG submission 184772) | Saline lake microbial communities from Ace Lake, Antarctica - Antarctic Ace Lake Metagenome 02UKL (SPAdes) (version 2) | ecosystem: Environmental > Aquatic > Non-marine Saline and...
AATGGTGGGCCCCAAGGTCGGCCATGAGTTGCGCCGGAAAGGTATGCTTGCGGTATTGTTTTCGCTGCTGGGCATGCTGGCCTACATCTGGTTCCGGTTCGAGTTTCGCTTTGGAGTCGGCGCTGTTATCGCCTTGGGCCACGATGTGGTGATTACGCTGGGGGTGCTTTCCATTACCAATACGCCCATTGATTTACCGATTATCGCCGCACTGCTGACCGTGGTCGGCTATTCGGTCAACGATACCATTATTGTCTGCGACCGTATCCGTGAAAACCAGCGTCGTATGACGCGCCAGCCTCTGGGTGAGGTTGTGAATGTCAGTATCAATCAGACGTTAAGCCGCACCATTATCACCAGCGGTACAACATTGCTGGTGGTAATCACGCTGTTTGTTTTTGGCGGAGGTGTTATTCATGATTTCGCAAAAACCTTGCTGATAGGTGTTGTGGTTGGAACGTATTCTTCTGTTTTTATCGCCAGCCCGGTGCTTATTTTATGGGAAAACTGGAGTGCCCGCAAGAAAAGTCCTGAGTTGAAAGGCCGCGCTGCATGATACGAGTTTCCGAAGCGCTTGATATTATTTTGTCGCGCGTTCCGGTGCTCGGTTCCGAGCGCGTTATGACCAATCAGGCTCTTGGCCGTGTTTTGGCTGAGGATATTGTTTCAGACGTAACCATTCCCCCACTTGATAATTCGGCTATGGACGGTTATGCCGTACGCTCCGGCGATCTTGCCTCACTTCCCGCACGGTTGAGGGTAACCGGTGATCTGCCGGCTGGGTCGCGCTGGCATGTTCCGATTGGGAGCGGTGAGGCCCTGCGGATCATGACCGGGGCGCCGGTGCCGGACGGGGCCGACGTGGTTATCAGACAGGAAGTGACCCGGCGCGACGGCGATTTTGTAGAAATATTGGAGCGTGAGCCGGTTACAAACATCAGGTTTGCCGGGGAAGACATTAAAGCCGCAGACCGGGTTATGACTGCTGGTATATGCTTGAGGCCGGCCCATATTGGTGTGCTTGCCTCAATCAAGCGCGCCGCTATCAGTGTGTGTCAGCGGCCGCGGGTCGCGATTCTTTCCACTGGTGATGAACTGGTGGACCTTGACGGTAACCTTGGTGACGGTAAGATTGTCAGCAGCAACAGTTATTCTCTGGCAGCGCTGGTGCAGGAGAACGGCGGTACCCCGATTATGTTGGGAATTGCGCAGGACACTCCCGAGGACTTGCGCGCGTGTTTTCAACAGGGCATGCATGCTGATATCATTATCAGCTCAGGTGGTGTCTCGGTCGGTGATTATGATTTTGTTAAGGATGTTTTGCAGGACATGGGTGTTGAGATGTCATTTTGGAAGGTTGCCATGCGCCCCGGACGTCCCCTGGCATTCGGTACAATCGGGAGTACGCCGGCTTTCGGGCTGCCGGGCAACCCGGTTTCGGCCATGATATCGTTTGAACAGTTTGTCCGACCGGCCATGCGTAAGATGAGCGGATTGCAGAATATATTTCGCACTACCCTGCCGGCTGTGGTTGATGAGCCGGTTGTAACTAAAACGGGCTTAACATATTTTCTGCGTTGCCGGGTGCGCCGTGAACCTGACGGGTTGCACGTATGCACCACCGGAGCGCAGGGCTCGGGCATTTTGATGTCCATGGCAGAAGCCAACGCGTTGATGATTGTTCCGCAAACAACCGGAAACATGAACGCAGGCGACAGGGTAACGGTGCAGATCCTGGATCCTGAATTTGAGATGACCTCGAACCATCAGTTCTGATGCTGCTTTTTTTCATGTAACCATGGCACTGTTGCTGACGGCAGAAACTATACAGCAGCAGGCTGCCCTCAATACTATTACAACAGGAGATCTTTCGTGGGAGAGCCCTTTGTCGATTTAAAACGATCACATGTGTGCAATGATCTGCGCGCTGAGGACATCGGCTCAGATGTTACGGTTATGGGCTGGGTACACGGTCGGCGTGATCTTGGTGGTCTGATATTTGTCGATCTGCGTGATCGAACCGGCATCGTGCAGGTGGCGTTTACTCCTGATGCTGATGCGGCTGCTCTTGAAAAAGCTCACATGCTTCGCAGTGAATACGTGATTGCGGTCAGGGGCAGGGTTCGGCCCCGGCCTGAGGGTATGGCAAACCGATCCGTTGCAACCGGACAGATTGAGGTCGAAGCCCGTGAGTTGGTTGTTCTGAACGAGGCCGAAACTCCTCCGTTTGAAATCGACGATAACGTGAGTGCCTCTGAAACTCTGAGGTTGAAGTATCGCTATCTTGATTTGCGGCGTCCGGCCATGCAGAAGACATTCATAATCCGGCACCGCATGTATCAGATAATTCGGTCTTGTCTGGTGGAAAACGGTTTCATGGAAGTTGAAACTCCCATGCTGACAAAGAGTACGCCAGAAGGTGCACGCGATTATCTGGTGCCCAGTCGCGTTGAGCAGGGTCGTTTTTACGCCCTGCCGCAGTCGCCGCAGCTTTTTAAACAGCTTCTTATGATTTCCGGTTTTGATCGCTACTTTCAGATCGTAAAGTGCTTTCGCGACGAAGACCTGCGTGCCGACCGCCAGCCTGAATTCACCCAGGTTGATCTTGAGCTTTCATTTGTTCGTGAAGAGGATATACAGGCGATTTTAGAGCAATTGATGCAGCGTCTGTTTAAGGAAATTCTGGGTGTGGAGCTTTCGCTGCCGTTTCAGCGTTTGACCTATCATGAGGCCATGGATCGCTTCGGTCTCGATGCGCCCGATATGCGCTTTGGCCTTGAGCTGAGAGATATAACCTCTGCCGTTCGTGACTCGGCGTTTAAGGTTTTTTCCGGGACCCTCGCAAAGGGTGGTTCGGTAAAGGCATTGAACGTGAAAGACGGCGCTTCATTTTCGCGTAAAGAGCTTGATGAGTTGGGTGAGGTTGCCCGCGTTCACGGTGCTGCCGGTCTCCTGTGGGTTAAGATCAAGCCCGAGGGATGGCAGTCTCCTGCCGCAAAGTTCATGGGGGATGCGGAAAAGGCCGAGATAGAGCGCGTTATGGATGCGGCGCCAGGTGATCTGCTGCTTATAGTGTCTGACAGTTATACAACGGCCTGTAATGCTCTCGGGCGCGTGCGGCTCGATATTATCCGCAGGCTCAGCCTTGAGCCGGAGCGGGCGTATGGATTCGTCTGGGTTACGGATTTTCCTTTGCTTGAGTATGATGAGCAGGAAAAACGTTTTATGGCGGTCCATCATCCGTTTACCGCACCTCAGGATGAGGACATGAAGCTGCTTGATAGTGATCCCGCACGGGTGCGGGCCCGGGCATATGACCTGGTGCTCAATGGCAGTGAAATCGGCGGTGGCAGTATTCGTATTCATCAGCCGGATGTGCAGGAAAAAATGTTTGGTCTGCTGGGAATTGAAGCTGATGAGGCCCGTGAAAAATTCGGCTTTTTGCTTGATGCTCTGCGCTTCGGTGCGCCGCCGCATGGTGGGCTTGCACTGGGACTAGATCGTATGGTAATGCTTATGAGCGGTCAGGATTCTATTCGTGATGTGATCGCGTTTCCCAAAACATTGAAAGCCGCCTGCCTGATGTCGCAGGCGCCAAACAAGGTTGACCCGCAACAGTTGAACCAGCTCCACATTCGGCTCAAGGAGGAGCCGGCTGACAATCAATAGTTTTTAAACAGCATAGAAAGAAACTGCAATGGCTAAAAAAAATCAGATGTTTGTATTGGTCGCAGTAGTGATGTTGTTTGCCGCGCCGGCCGGTGCGGGGCCCGATGTGCAGGAGGGTATGTGGGAGATTACGACCGTGACCAAGATGAGCGGTACGGCCATACAGATGCCGCCGCAGAAGCATACGCAGTGTTTCACAAATGATGATCTGGTGCCCAAAGACCCTCAGGCCGCTCAGAGCTGCGTTATCAAAGAAAAAAGGTATGAAGGTAATACCTTGAACTGGACAATGGAGTGCAGCTCCGAGGATGTGAAAACCGTTTCTACGGGTAGCATTACCTATGACAAAGACAGCTTTTCGGGCGGGATGGAGATTGCCATTGGCGGCTCGGATATGAAACTTGTCAATACAATGTCAGGCCGCAGGCTGGGGCCCTGTAAATAGTTCCTCATACTATACTTGCTTGCACGTTTGTTTTAAAAAGATGATAGTTTTGTCCGCAGAGAACGGCGGTATTTTTATATGGAAGAACAGAGTGATGGGTTTTTCTTTCTTTAAATCAAAAGATCGCGGAAAACAGAAGGTTGATCCTAAGATTGTTGCGGGCCTCAACGGTGAGCGCCCATCAAATCCGCAGGTTTCCATAAAACTGGCTGAACATTTTCTGCGCGAAAATAAGCGTGAGCTTGCTGTAGATGAATATCTGAATGCTGCGCAGTGTTTTCTTGAAAAACGGCAGACGCAGCTTGCTATGGCAGTCTACCGGAATATAATCACCATTGATCCGGAACGCTATAGCGTGTATGAAACCCTGGCTGATCTCTATCTCAAGGCCGGTTTCCCCGGTGACTGCGCTTCGGTGCTGCTGGCTCTTGCCTATCAGTATAAGACAGCCGGGTATGATAGTGAAGTTAAGCGTCTTTTGGACAGCGTTCTCGAAGTTGCCCCGAATAACCCGGTTTTGAAGCGCAAGGTTCAAGCTTTTTTTGCCGCTGAAGGCCTTTCAGGGGCTGCTGCGAAGCCTGCTGCTGTTCCAGTGAAGCCGGAAGCTGCACCAGTACAGACAAGCGTTCCTGCACAGCCGCCGGAGCCAACTCCCGAGCCGGAGGTTCCCGCACAACCGGAGTCTCCCGCAAAGCCTGATGCTGCACCAGTACAGACAAGCGTTCCTGCACAGCCGCCGGAGCCAACTCCCGAGTCGGAGGTTCCCGCACAACCGGAGTCTCCCGCAAAGCCTGATGCTGCACCAGTGCAGACATGCGTTCCTGCACAGTCGCCGGAACCCGCTCCTGAGCCGGAGATTTTCGCACAACCGGAGTCTCCTGCAAAGCCTGATGCTGCACCAGTGCAGACATGCGTTCCTGCACAGCCGCCGGAACCCTCTCCTGAGCCGGAGATTTTCGCACAACCGGAGTCTCCTGCAAAGCCTGATGCTGCACCAGTGCAGACACGCGTTCCCGCACAGCCGCCGGAACCCGCTTCCGAGCCGGAGGTTCCCGCACAACCGGATACTCCTAATGAGCCGGTTGCCCCTGATGCGTCGACCCAGTCTTTTTTTGATTTGAGATCAGCACTTGCAACGGATGCTGCACCAGAGCAGAAGAGTGTTCCTGCACAGACGCGCGAACCTGATTTTGAGCCGGAGGTGGCTGCACAGGAGCCCGTTGCTCCTGAGCCGTCGTCCGATCCAGGGCTTTTGACACAACCGGATGTTTCCAAGGTGTCGGGTGAACTTGATGCAACGGCCCGGTCTTTTTTTGATCTGCAATCGGCACTCGCAACGGATGCATCCCTGGGGTTTGACTATGATTCGTCATCAGAGGACCTGCTGAATTCTGACCAGGAAAGTTCCCTGTTTTCGGTTTTAAATGTCGTTAAGGATATAGCTGAGCAGGACCCCAGACAGGATACGCCGTTGTTCCATTTTAATCTTGGCACTGCTTATATGGAGTGCGGTGATTATGAGCAGGCGGTTGATGAATTTCTGAGTGCCTTGTATGGTACCTCTGATAAAATTGGATGCTATGTCCGCCTGGCCGAATGCAGTCTCAAGCTACAGAGGCGTGAGCTTGCCTGTGGTTTTTTAAGGGAAGCGCTGGATAATCCTGATATCAGTTCAGAGCAGGATCGCAACGCCAGGAAACTCCTGAATGAAATTTCTGCAAGCTGATCCGCCTGCATCCGGGCCTTGATTATGCCTCGCCGGCGCTCATCGTGCGGGGATATGATACGGATGCTCATGTGTTTGCAGGCAGTTTGGTAGTATGACTTGTGAGCGGGGAGATAGTTTAATGTCAGCACAGCCTATGTGTCCGCAGCTTTATCTGTGGCGTCAAATTTTTTGCAGTTTAAGCGAAGCCCGTGCAAAGACCGGCAAAATGGATATACCCATACCTCCGCAGGTTTTCAATATGCAGGGCTGGATGCTTTCAACCGATGCGAACAAGCAAAGCCGCTGGAACGCAACGCTTGCCTGGGCAGCCGAATACGGTTTCAGTCAAGTTATACCGGATCTTTCCGGTGATGACTGGTTTGAGGAATAACGTTGACCGACGTTTTGATGTAGTGAGGTTCTGACCGCATATCGCCAGAGGCGCTTTGCCGCAACAGGAGCACATACATGAGTAAACTGAAACCTGCCATACGCCTGACGGCCCCGTTAATGCCCGCACGAAAAACGGTTGCGCAGTCCACGCCCCGTTCAGGGCATGCAAAACGCCTTGAGGCAGAAAAACAAGCGCTGCTGGCTCTTGAGCAGTCTTTTCGGCTGCAGTCCTATACCATCCGGCTGCCGCGCACACATCCTCTTTTCAGCAGCAAAGATTCGCGCCGCTGCGTATTCCCCTCAGTCCCGGTTCGCATTACCAGAATACAAAACGGTAAATAAGGCCCGGCCGGGACCTAATCGATTTCCCTGTGTTTGCTTTTTGAGAATTTGGTATTCGCGGGAGTGCTGGTCGGTTTTTCCCAGACTTGTTTCAATATTCGATATACATATAGCGTAGCAAGTACCAGAATAAGAAAAATAAGAAGGGTCGTAAGCTCCGGGTTTTGTTGTATCAGGATTGTGGCTGGGTGAATCAACGCGGCAGATTCCAGCGATGGGTTGAGTATGGAACGGTACTGAGGGAACGCATGCGTGCAGGAACGACTTCAGCCGTGAAGCTATTAAACGTGAAGGGCCGAATGCATTGCGCCTCTCTTGTTGGCCTAGCCTGTTATTCTTCGCGAATGAGGATCGCCCCGGTGTCACACTCATCAGCAGCCTGCCGCACTAGATCTTCATTCTCTACAGAAATTTCATCTTCGACAACTATAAGTTTGTTGTGAGCATCGTCGAATTGAAATACTTCCGGACACAGCTCACAGCAGTGTCCATCGTCCATGCACAAGTCATAATCAATTTTTACTTTCATGAATATTCCTCCCCGGTGTCGATTTTTGAGAAACACACGTTCTGTCTGATGAAAAGTATTAATATTTTTTTCCCAGGCTTGCAATACTATTTTTATAAAAAATCAAAAAAAATAGTGGGACTGTTTTCTGTGCGAGCAAGCTCAGAGAACGGCATTTTGAGAGAAATGCCCACATAGCAGGCGCTCATAATGCTTTTTCGAGCGGTTATAAGGCCTTTCTGCAAGAAGAATGCATAAAAATTTCGTGATTATTTTTTTTGAAGCGCTATAATAGAAATGATTTTTTTGTATAAATTTGAATAAAATGGTTGGAGGTATGTCATGGACGTAACAAAAATTTTCGGGTCAAATGTTTTCAATACTGATGTCATGCAAAACCGGCTCCCGAAGGATACCTATAAAGCGTTCCAAAAAACTCTGGTGGGCGGTCTGCCGCTCGCGCCTGAGGTTGCCGATGTTGTGGCTAATGCAATGAAGGACTGGGCCATAGAAAAAGGAGCCACCCATTACACGCACTGGTTTCAGCCGCTGACCGGCTCTACAGCTGAAAAACATGACTCTTTTATTTCACCCACCATGAACGGCGGCGTTGTTATGGAGTTTTCCGGCAAGCAGCTCATTCAGGGCGAGCCGGACGCTTCGAGTTTCCCCAGTGGTGGATTGCGCGCCACTTTTGAAGCTCGTGGTTATACGGCCTGGGATTGTACTTCGCCCGCATTTTTGAAGGAAGATGGCGCCGGCAATGTAACCCTGTGTATACCGACCGCATTTTGTTCCTATAACGGTGAGGCCCTCGATAAAAAAACACCTCTGCTGCGCTCAATGGATGCGGTTTCCAAACAGGCCATGCGTGTTTTGCGCGCAGTTGGCAACACCACGGCCAAGAGGGTCCATGCCACGGTTGGTCCGGAACAGGAATACTTTCTGGTAGATAAAAAATTGTATGCCGAACGTCTGGATTTGATCTGTACTGGTCGTACCCTTTTCGGAGCTCCTGCTCCCAAGGGTCAGGAAATGGAGGATCATTATTTTGGTCAGATTAAAGACCGTATTTCTGAATTCATGAAAGATCTTGATATCCAATTGTGGAAAATGGGCATTACCTCAAAAACCAAGCATAATGAAGTGGCGCCGTCACAGTTTGAGATGGCTCCTATTTTTGCAACTACCAATATTGCCGCTGACCATAATCAGCTTGTTATGGAAATAATGCAAAAGGTTGCGCTGCGGCATGGACTGGCATGTCTGCTGCACGAAAAGCCCTACGCTGGTCTTAACGGATCCGGCAAGCATAATAACTGGTCGCTGTCCACTGACGATGGGCAGAATCTGCTTGAACCCGGTAACACTCCGCACGAGAACGGGCAGTTTATGCTCTTTTTAACCGCGCTCATCACTGCGGTTGACCGCCATGCCGACCTGCTGCGTGCTGCCGCGGCCAATTCCGGCAATGATCATCGTCTGGGTGCCAATGAAGCTCCCCCGGCTATTATTTCAATTTTCATGGGCAATGAACTGACCGAGATTTTAAACTCGGTGGCAAGCGGGAAAAGAAGCAAGGGCACGGATTGCTCCTTTGTGCAGGTTGGTGTTGATACTCTGCCGCCTCTTCCCCGTGATAATTCCGATCGTAATCGTACTTCGCCGTTTGCTTTTACTGGCAATAAATTCGAGTTTCGGATGGTGGCTTCGTCCGCGTCCGTTTCCGGTCCTAATGTTGTGTTGAACAGCATTGCGGCCGAAGCCTTGGATGAGATCGCAACCCGGCTTGAAAAGGCGAAGGACCTCCACCGGGAGGCCACCGCGATTGTGCGGGAGGCAATCAAGAAACACGGCCGTGTTATCTATAACGGCAATAACTATGCGGATGAATGGGTGCAAGAGGCTGAAAAACGTGGACTGCCCAATATCAGCTCAACCGTTGAAGCGCTGGAGGCAATTTCAACCCCGAAAGCTATTAAGCTGTTCAATAAATACAAGGTGCTTTCAGCCAAGGAGGTCCGGGCGCGTCATGAAATCTATGTTGAGCAGTACTCAAAGCAGATTAACATTGAGGCCTTAACTGCGCTTGACATGGCCCGAACTCTGTATGTTCCTGCAGTAATTAACCACATTAGCGATCTTGCCGGGTCCGTCTGTGTGGTTAGTGACGTGGGTGGATCTGCAACAGTGCAGAAGGCATTGCTTGACAAGGCCACCTCCCTGCTGGAATCGGCGCATGCAAAAATAGATTGTCTTGATAGTGCCCTTGAAAAAGCTCAAAAGACCAAGGGACTGAAAAAACAGGCAATGTGTTACCGTGATGAAGTTTTCGTGAGAATGAACAAGCTTCGTGCTGATATTGATGCACTTGAGATGTTGGTTCCGCGCAGTTTGTGGCCGGTTCCGACCTATGCTGACATGCTGTTCAAGCTGTAGGCTGTAGCAGGTACGCTGCCCAAACGAACATAGTAGAATCTAAAAAGCCCGACTCCTAACGGAATCGGGCTTTTTAGATTTGCTTCCAGCCAGACTCGAATATATCTTATAAATTATTGAAATTGCTTTATTTTACTTGTCTCAAAAAACACAGATACCGCCAAAAATACTGCTAAATTTTAATCCCCACACCCACTAACTTCGATAGGGAGCAATGTGCCAACAGTAACATCAGCACTTAGAACTACATTCTCAAGTATGTGTGTGATCAACTTACCTGCGATGATAATTGATAAAGCAATGACTAATGACCCTACGAATGTGGGATTTATTTTTTTTAAATCTCAACAATTATTTAAAATAATAGAACTGCCTGGTTCATTTTTTCCTAAATCATCCCTTGAAGGGCCTTTTTTATACATAAAACAACTTTTTTGAAAAATTATCCAAAAATCGGTAAGTTCTGTGAGAAAAAAATCCTTGATATTTTGTAGCATTATGCTACAATTGTAGCATAATAAACTTGCAAAAGGAGCAGTCATCATGGCTAACCCATTACGACTAAGTTCGGAACTGATTGCAGCTGCAGAACGTAGCGGCGCAGTATATAAACGCTCTGTTCCAAAACAGATTGAATACTGGGCTGAATTGGGCAGGGGGATTGAACGGGTCGTATCCATGGAAGATATTATAGCGGTTAAGGAGAATATTAAAAAAATTGTTTTTAAACCGGTTGTAGCGAAAAGCGCTGATCCTGACACGGTATTTGGTTCCCTTGAAAAAAAACGAAATAACGGAACCCTTGCAAACGAGGTGACTTCAGCTGCGGTGTATTATGAAGCCAGTCTTGAACATCCGGGTCTGGTTGATCGAGTCGATTCTGCCAGCGGCAAAAGACATGCCGGACATTTTCGAAACGGCGAATTTATTAAGAAAGCTGCATGAAACCCTCAAAACAGTTATGGGTACTGGCTGGTGGAAACGGCGCGGGGAAATCTACCTTCTACCATAATAATTTGGCCGGGACAGGCATGATGTTTGTAAATGCTGACCAAATTGCCAAGGACTTTGAAGCGGAAGATACTGACATATCAGATTACAAAATTTCAACTCTTACTGCCCAGCTCCGGGATGAACTGCTTGAACAGGGTACACCCTTCTGCTATGAAACCGTTTTTTCGCATGTGTCAAAGATAGATTTTATCAGCAGAGCAATTGCCCTGGGGTATAAGGTTATTCTCGTTTATATTCATTTGGAAAATTCCAACCTAAATGAGGCACGGGTATCCCAGAGAATTGCTGCGGGGGGCCACAGCGTACCCGCTGATAAAATACATTCCAGAATTCCCCGTACCATGAAACATATCGCAAAAGCCCTGCCAATGGTCAGTGAGGCGCGACTTTTGGATAATTCATCCAGAGACAATCCTTTCAAGCAGGTAGCTGTAGTAAAAAAAGGTTTTGTTACTTTTAAATTTGATACGCTTCCTGATTGGGCCAAGACAATCATTAAAGGGATTGCAGGAGCACATCAAAGATAAACAAATTATGGACAGGCACTAATTGTCCTTAACCCCGAATCACGTCCGGGGTGACAGCTTACAAACCCTTTTTAAAGCTTTGCTAATACAAAGATTAGCAACCACATTCTTAAAAAAAGATTGACAGAAAATTAAAATACCTTATAATTTTTCATCTTAAGTCCCTTAAGGAAACAAATTGATCCCCAGTAGCTCAGTCGGTAGAGCAGGTGGCTGTTAACCACCTTGTCCGTGGTTCGAGTCCGCGCTGGGGAGCCATTTCAAAGTCCGGTACCGTACCGGAAAGTACAAAAGCCCCTTAGAAATAAGGGGCTTTTTCTTTTTCTTGTCTTTTACTATCCAATAAACGCTATTGACATCTGGGGTATGTGGGGGTACTTTTGAGGCAAATATACCCCCAGCAAATAAATATACCCCCAAAGGTGAAAATTATGCCCCTAACGGATGCAAAAGTACGTAGCGCAAAAAGACGCGATAAACAGTACAAGTTATTTGATGGAAACGGTTTATTTTTGCTTGTTATGCCGAACGGCTCAAAATATTGGCGCTTTAAATATCGGTTTGGAAGTAAGGAAAAGACGCTTTCTTTTGGTGTATATCCTGTTATTAGCCTTTTGCAGGCACGTCAAGGAGCCTTAGAAGCACGTAAAAGCTTGGCGCAAGAGATTGACCCCGGACAGCAAAAAAAGGCAAGGCGGCAAGCACAGGCAGACACATCAAACAGTTTTGAACTGATAGCCCGTGAATGGCATAGCAAGAATATATCTAAATGGCAGCCAAGTTATGCTGCAATAATTTTATCCCGCCTTGAATGCGATGTATTTCCATGGCTGGGGCGGCAACTTGTGCAGGACATCGCAGCGCCGGACGTTTTGCGTGTATTGCGGCGCATTGAAAGCAGAGGAGCTATTGAGACTGCGCACAAGATCAATAATTATATTTCACAAGTTATGCGCTATGCAGTCATTACGGGCCGTGCTGATCGTGATCCTGCAGCAGACCTTAAGGGGGCATTGGCTCCGGTCAAGACAAAGCACATGGCAGCCATTACTGAGCCCAAAAAGCTCAAAGGGCTTCTGCGCGCTATAGATGATTACAGTGGTTCTTTTATTGTAAAAAGTGCTTTACAGTTTCATGCTTTGACTTTTGTTCGCCCGGGAGAGGTAAGGCATGCCGAATGGTCAGAGATTGATTTTGAAACGGCTCAATGGAATATCTCAGGCGAAAAAATGAAGATGAAAGAGCCGCATTGTGTGCCGTTATCTGATCAGGCCGTAAGCATACTTAAGGAGCTTGAACCTTTGACCCGTCGCGAAGGTACGTCTTTTGTGTTTCCCAATGCAAGGCACCCCAAAAGGCCGATGTCTGAAAACGCAGAGCGGGCGGCGTTGGTAGATCTTGGTTATAAAGGCTTGCATACACCGCATGGTTTTCGAGCTACCGCCCGCACGATACTTGCGCAAGTACTGAGAGAATCTGTTGAGCTGCTCGAACATCAGCTTGCACATGCGGTCGGTGGCCCGAACGGTCGGGCATATGACCGTACATCACACCTGGAAGATCGTCGGGAGATGATGCAGCGGTGGTCTGACTACTTGGATCAGCTGAAGTCCGTAGATTTAGGTTTTACCAATTGCAAATAACAATTATTAGTAGCCGTGTCGTCTTTTTGCCAGAAAAAACATCGCCTCAGTTTATTACAAGTGTAAGCGTATCGGAATGACCGAAGACGCACAACGATTTACAGGAGAGGTGAAATATGCACGACCGTTTGATCCGGCTAAGAGAAATCATCGGAAAGAAGAAAAATGGGGTTTTCGTAGAAAAGGGGATTTTGAGCATGAGTGCGTCTTCATTTTGGAAGGGCGTCAAAGAAAAACGTTATCCACAGCCCAT
>Ga0208648_1002461_pt1 | contig 12909 bp, 4 predicted proteins | sample AntAceMetag02UKL_FD_184772 | JGI IMG/M metagenome (GOLD analysis project Ga0208648, IMG submission 184772) | Saline lake microbial communities from Ace Lake, Antarctica - Antarctic Ace Lake Metagenome 02UKL (SPAdes) (version 2) | ecosystem: Environmental > Aquatic > Non-marine Saline and Alkaline...
TGCCGAACGAATAAACAGCAAATCATTTATGTCAATTTCTACCTTTTCTTTTTCATTATCAGATATAAAACAGATGATTTGTTTTTTGGGAACTTCAATTTCATTTTGATAATCAGAAACTTTTTTGTTCAATTCAATAGCGGTTTTAAGATTGGCTTTCAAAAGCCTGTCCTGATTTATAGTTATAAGCAAAGCAACAGGTATTGTGCTAATTAGTAATATTTTAATAATAATAAATATATTAAATTCCAAAAACTCAACAAATTGGGTGTAAAAAAAGTAGCCAATTCCGATTGTAAACAATATCCACAAATTCCAAAGAATTTCCTTTTTGATTTTCCAATTTTCAGAAGATAATAAACGTGGAAATATTTCGGGTAAAACTAATAAATTAAATGCTAAAGCCAATAGTGTAATTATGCTTCCACCTAAAAAAATATAGGTTTTATTTTCGCTTTCGATTGATTGTAATTCAAAAGGTTGAAAGAATTGAAGAAAAAGAAAAACTCCCAGGCTAATCCCAAATACTACCTTCAAATTATGATTGAAATTATCATTAAACGGATATGGCTTATTTAAGAATTTTAACATAAGTAAATATTTTTACTTTTTATCAAGTAAACTCTTGCAAAATTAATAATTTTAAGATATTTGATTTGTTTTGGCCTTAATATTTTTATATTTTTAAAAATAAACGTTTGATAATTTGTTAATTTTGCTTTTAAAAAAAATCATATTTCATTATGAATAACAGCAATGAATCAAAATATATTGTTTATAATTATTCTTTTAAATATTCAAATTCCGAAAAGCATGAATTTTTAATTGAGTTAGATAGAAAAACCCTTTCTCTCGTTTCCCAAAAAAGAAAAACATATCCAAGCTGGACAAAACTAATTAATTTCCAATGCTCAAATTGTCCTTTAGATATTGAAAAACACAATTATTGTCCACTTGCCATAAATCTGATAGATGTTTTAAAAGTATTTAAAAACGAAATTTCTTTTGAGGATGTAGAATTAACAGTGAAAACTAATGACCGTAAAATACTAATAAATACTACTTTTCAGGATGGACTTAGCTCATTATTAGGTTTATATATGGCAACAAGCGGTTGTCCGGTTTTAGGAAAACTTAAACCTATGGTGAAATTGCATACTCCTGTTCCGACTTTAAACGAAACAATAATTAAATCAATTTCTATTTATTTACTTGCTCAATTATTTATGAAAAAACATGGTAAAGAACCCGACTGGGATCTTAAAAATCTTGTAAAAATTTATCAAGAAATACAAGTCGTAAACCGCTGTGTTATTAATAAAATTTCTTCTCATATAGAAAAAGATGCAAGCCTGAATGCACTTGTCATTCTTAATAATTTCGCCGATTTTATTCCTTTTTCCATAAATTTAGATGAACTCAACGAAATAGAAGATGTTTTCTCAGCCTATTTTGATTGAATTTTGTAAAACCCTTTTTCAAAACTGTTTTGATATATTTGCAAAAAAATTGATTTAAAACAGGAAATGATCTTTTATTGAGAAAAGAAAAGGCTACTGATTCAAAATTAAAACTTTGTAATATTCATGGCGGAATATTCATTAAAAATAGAATTAATTAAAATAAATAATTAAAAATGGGAAGAGTATTAGGAATTGGAAATGCACTTGTCGATATAATGACAATATTGGAAAGTGATGAATTGTTGGTTAATTTTTCATTGCCAAAGGGTAGTATGCAACTTGTAGATAACGAATCGGTAAAAAAAGTTATTAATGGTACAGAACATCTTGAGAAGAAAATTTCGTCGGGTGGCTCGGCAGCAAATACAATACATGGGCTTGCAAAGTTAAATATCGAAACAGGTTTTATGGGAAAAGTTGGCAATGACGAATTTGGAATTTTTTTTGAAAATGACTTGAAAGAAAGCGGAATAAATCCAAAGCTATATATATCAAGCACAAATTCGGGTCATGCGATTGCATTAATCAGCCCCGACTCTGAACGAACTTTTGCAACTTTCCTCGGTGCTGCGGTTGAGCTTTCGGCTGATGATTTAGCTTCATCACATTTTAAAGATTTCGATTATTTCCATATCGAAGGCTATCTTGTTCAAAACCACGATTTGATTGAAAAAGCCCTTAAGCTCGCAAAAGAAAATAATTTAAAAATATCGCTTGACCTTGCCAGTTATAATGTGGTTGAGGAAAATCTTGAGTTTCTAAATTCCATAGTCGAAAAATATGTTGATATTATCTTTGCCAATGAAGAAGAAGCTAAGGCTTTTACGGGGAAAGAGCCGGTAGAAGCATTAAACATACTTGCTGAAATATGCGAAATTGCAGTCGTAAAAATTGGCAGCAAAGGATCGTTAATTAAAAATGGAGATGATATTTTTGAAATTGGGGTTATTGAAGTAAATCCAAAAGATACGACCGGAGCTGGTGATCTTTATGCATCCGGTTTTCTTTATGGGCTCGTAAAAGGCTTTTCTCTACTAAGGTGCGGCGAAATTGCTTCCATACTTTCAGGAAAAGTAATTGAAGTTATCGGAGCAAAAATGGATAATGATCGTTGGGAAGATGTTCGCAAGCTGATCAAATTCAATGATATAAAACAATAAAAAAAGGGGAATCGTAATCGATTCCCCTTTTTTAATTATTGAAACAAATCAATTATTTTATTGTTACCTTTTCGGTTATAATACCGTTGGCAGTTTCAATGCGGATAATATAAACACCCGATTGAAATACTGAAGTATTAATATTAAGGCTTGTTCCGTTAACAGCATTATCAAGCATTGTTTGTCCTACAAAATTCAATACTCTAACATGTGTAATAGTATTATTAGAAACAATATTCAGCACGTCGGAAGCAGGATTTGGATAAATATCAACTTTAAGATCTGCATTATCCATCATACCGAGACTACCTTTAGTTACGTTTAACACGCTGTATTTGCCATCTGTTTCAGGGAATACTGTTTGGTTGAAAGCCTGAGTATATTCATTATCGAAAGTATAAGTTGCAGAAACTGTTGATTGGTATTTAACGTCCCAAACCTTCAGAGTCATTTCGTTATTGCTTTCATAACCTAAGCCGTTAGTTAATACACTAAAAATAGGAACACTATTTTCAAGAGTGTTTTCTGAAATAACTACGCTTGCTCCAACCATTTTGTCGCCGTCATAAACAGCTACTTCATCACCAATATTCAAACCAGAAACGTATAATGAATAAACGGCTTCGGCAGCATTTCCACCTTCAAATGTAAAATGATTCATAACCTTAGGTATATAAACATTTTTAACACCATCTGATGAAACATTATAAACCAATTGGCCATCAGTAAACATTTTAATCAAATAACCTTCGCCCGGATTAAGGTCGCCTAAACCATTCACCCAGTTAGGGCCGATTTTTCTCAACATTTCACCATTTGAATTTCTAACATAATCCAAATCATCATTTAAAATATTATCGAAAGCAACAATAGCGTCAACTGCAACATCAGGTAAATAACTTACAAATTGGTATCCTGTAAATAGATCAATAGGTGTTGTAGCACTAATAGATTCACCTTCTATATTCAGAACTTCAGCCCCAAACATTTTAAAGAGATAGCCGCCTGTTGTTACCCAGTCGCCAATACCATTCACCCAATTTGGTCCGATTTTTCTTAAAACTTCACCATTTGAGTTTCTAACAAAATCAAGGTTTTCGTTAAGAATAGAATTTAAAACAACGAGCATATCAGGATTTTCAACAGCAATTCTTGTTGATGAGAACTGATAACCTGTATTAAGACTAATAGTTTGAATGTCAGGATCATTACCAAATCCGAAGAAAATAAGATATTGTTCCATTAATTGATCTACAGTTGATGCACCCTCATCAAGGCCACCAAATTCAAATGAACAACCAATTGTTCTATAAGTACCTTCATCATAAGCCACACCACAACCATAATTAGGTGATTGGTTTTCATATATCAAAACAGCAGGGCTAATTGCAGCAATATGATCAATCCAGCTATTATCTCCAGAGTAGCTATAATTTAATCCTTCGGTAAACGTACCCGACTGGCCATTAACAGTTCCAAGGTCACTTGAACCATCAGATTGTCCGTTAATATTAAACATTGCATGAGCAGCAGTTTGGGTATCATAGTACCATGTATCTCCACCTTCCATATAAAGTTGTCCGCCGGCGTTAAGATAAGCTGCCAATGCTGATCCCTCACCTGATGATAATACGTGATTATTACTATAAATTCCGAGGCAAACAAAAATAGAAGTATAAAGATTTAAGTCAGCAGGCATAGATGTCATATATTCACACGACATTCCCAAATTCTCAATAGAGGTTTCCATGGCAATACCTGAATTGGTGTTTCCATCAAAATCAATAATCAAAACAGGAATTTGACCGATAACAACATTGAAGTTTCCTGTGCCTGTTATACCTAAGTCAGCAGCAATTTCAAAAATGAAATTAGCCATGTGGCCTGCAGGAGTGCCAGCAGATGCTGTTACACTAAATGCCTGCTCAGCTGTTGCACCACCTTCTACATCACCATAGTTTTGTTGAGATGTATTAATTGTAACATAAGGATCATTGATTAATAATTCACCTAAAACGTTATATGCTTCAGAAGTTCCTGTATTTTCAACAGTAATTGCAATATCAACAGTTTCACCCGGATCAATTTTACCATCACCCGAAACTACAAATTCTGCAAACTCTATAACAGGAGCATGTCCTTGAATAGAAAATCCGCTATTCCATGAATTTGTTCCATCTGTAGCAACTATACCGAAATTAACATTATGTCCGTCAGGAATATTTGCAGCAACATCAAAAGCGAAACCATCAACAATATTTACAATATCGTTAGCTGGAACAAGTCCGTAAAATTCCGTATCATCAGTAATAGTGATGTATTCGTCTTCTGTGTTGATAGTTACTGTAACATTAGTAGCATCTTCGTTTCCAACATTTTTAACTGCTAATGATAATAAAATAGATTCATTATAATCCATTTGTCCGTTTCCATTTGCATCGTTAATTTCATAAGAATCTTTAACAACGTAAGCACCATCAGGAGGAATAACCTGAACTTGTGTTTCGTAACGGTAGAAATTTTGTTTTGTTATAACAATGTCAACCATTGTTGGAGGAATTTGTGGTTCAATGATAATATCAACAGCTCCACCGGTTCCTTCAGCAACACCAATAATTTCTCCATCAACCGATAAACAAATTAATGATCCTTCATTTGCAGTTACAGTAAAGAAATCAGGGCCACTCAATAAAACAGGCTCGTGATTAATAGTTAAATCCTGAGGCATTTCAGTATAAACTGTTGAGAAAGCATCGCCATGGTGATGGAATAAATAATAAGTAACCTCTTTGTTATTTGTATTATAAGGCCAACTTGATTGTTGTAAAAAGTATTTTCCGGCAGCATTTCCGAAAGCAGGTAATATATCTCTTGAAGCTGGAGTACAACCGTAGTCAGGCATAAATTCGGGCCACATATTATCATAAATGCCCCAAACATAAGTATCGTTAACAAATGAATAAGAAACTTCTGAAGCGGCTGTAATACTAAGAGCACCACCTTGAGGATGACGATGGAATTTTTCGGCAAAACATTCACCTGAAATATTAAATTTTCCTGTTAAACAGTTAATAGAAAAAACATGAATTGGTAAGCCGACATTACTCAGGCCGTTGATATCGCTGCTTTGATAATCAGGCTCACCCCATCCGGTATTTCCACCATGATCACGATGTTGCATCATGAATGCACCACTGTTAATATCATTATTAATTCTTGTAGCATTTCCGCCCCAATCTGTTAAATGAGCAGGCGTAGCTGGGATATATCCCAAACCATTAGGCCCAAAATAGTTTACAACAATGCTTGTATTTTGGTTTGATGACCATATTGTTGGAGATCCGGAATAAATAGCATTTTCTCTTACAGGTTCTTTTCCAAGGCCAAATTCCCAGAAACCGTTAATTGTTTCCGAACAAATTTGAAACCATCTTTCAGTTTGATATCCCATTGCTGTTATCGGGTGGTCGTAATAATGATCAATAGTCGGGGGATTATTTTCATAATTAATAAATTTATTGACCATTGTTTCCAACTGACTTGCATTTTGAGCAGTAATTCTGGCAAATACGATATCGGGCATGTGATTTCCAGTTACATCAGCATAAAGGTTATCAGATATACAATAATTATTCCATGTTGGTGATGTAACACTATTTTCGGCACTTGTTCCGTAATCACCCAATAATAAGATTGCAGCAGGAGGAGTATTCCAACCGAAAACTTCGTCAGTATAATCTTCAATTAAACCTGCATTATTACCACCAATTTCAGCAAGAGTTACAACATTGGTTTTAATACCTTGTTTTGTTCTGAAATCCTTAATAACATTAGCCCATTCAACAAAATCGCTTCCGTTAGGAGAGATAATAATATACTCATATTCTTCATCATCAGTATATTGTTTAGAAAAATCTACTTTTGGTAAAGATTGGCTGTTAAGAAAAATATCATGGTGTATTGGTTCCCACCATCGGCTTCTTAGTCGATCTTCTCCAATATGTCCGTTGCCGCCTTCAAAAGTAATTTCAATTTTAACGTTAGAATAAACTTTCAATTCTTTTGTAACAGGGTTATATTGGAAAGGTGTCATTCCAAGCATAACAGCGTCAACTCCACGAATTTGAGTTAATTCCGATAATTTAAAAGGTTCGGCAGGATAAAATGCATCCTTAGAAAAGATTTTTGCATTTTTTTCGTAATGCAAAGGTCCTTTTTCGGTATCCAATGGAATGCGAGGAGCAGGGGCAAGATCAACATTTTGAATAGTTTCAACATCCATTGAAATAATATTCAAAACAGGAACAGCTCCTTGAGGAACAGCAATATATCTACCGTTACCGGGTAAATCCGGTGCACCTTCATCATTTGGTAAAAAATGACCCGGCAATTGAACAATATTCATTGACTCACCGTTAATAGAAGCAGATTCTAAAAAGAATTCTGTAATGGAATAGTTTAGTTCAACGCTTGAGGTGCTTTGTTTTTCAACAGTTATCCCTTGTTTACCCCAATTGTCTTTGTAAGTAATTTTATCTGCAGTGGCAGTATTTGCCACGAAGAACATCATAACAAGCATTAATCCAATACTTGTTATTTTTGAAACAAATTGTTTGTTTTTCATCATTAAATTGTTTGTTTTTATTAATTAATTATTTGTTGATTTGTTACCACGTATTTATGACAATCATTTTCTATTTATGGTTGCATTTTTTTAATAAAGGCGAAAATAGTGTTTTTTTTATAGGTTTTAAGAAAAATATGAAATCCCCAAATTAATTATTTATAACAATCAATTTTTTTTAGCATAACTTACTGGAATAAAAAAAATGGCTGCCTTTAAATAAAGACAGCCAAAATAAATTTTTGCTTTATATATTTTATTTAATCGTTAATTTTTCAATTGTTGAACTCACAGTTGTTTCAACTCTGATAATATAAACACCGGATTTGAGATTGTTAGTGTTTATACTTGTACTTTTTCCCTGATAAACCGTTTGCCCGAAAAAATCGAAAACCGTAACATTTTTAATTTGGTTTGGACAGGAAATATTAATTACATTTTCGGCAGGATTTGGATAAATCGTAATTGAATGTACTCTGTCAATTGATTTTATAATACTTACAATGCTAAATTGCCCGTCTTCGGCAGGATAAACATTTCCATCATAGGCATCAAAAATATTTTTCATTGTAAATTCCACGTTTTCAACACCCTTTGAATCATGGCCCCAAACTTTCAATATTATCGGGTTTCCTTCAATATAACCTTCATTATTAAATAAAGTACTAAAAACAGGAAGTTCATTATCAAAAACATTACTTGAGATTATTTTCATTGCTCCAATCATTTTATCACCGTCATAGGCTGCTACTTCATCTCCAATTTCTAAACCGGCAATGTAAATTGTATAAACCGGATCGGCAGGATTTCCACCTTCGAAAGCAAAATGAACGGGTAGCGGTCTTTCATATGAAAAGCTTTTAGTGTTTATAGGAACATTATAAATTAATATATCATCGGAAAACATTTTAATTAAATAACCTTCACCGGAATGCACATCACCAAGGCCATTTACCCAATTAGGACCGATTTTCCTTAATACATTTCCATCGGAGTTTCGTATAAAAGCAAGATTATCATTCAAAATACCATTAAAAGCATCCAAGGCATTTAATGTTTCGCTTGGCAAATAACTGACAAACTGAAAACCAGCATTCAAATCTATTGGTGTTTGAGGATTAACAGCCTCTCCATCTATTATTAGAAAATCTGCTTCGTTCATTTTAAACAAATATCCTTCAATGGAAACCCAATCGCCAATACCGTTTACCCAGTTCGGTCCAATTTTTCTCACCATGGTTCCTTCCGAATCTCTAACAAAATTAAGATTATCGTTTAGATTATTTTCCAACACAACAAGCATATCTGGATTTTGTAGGGAGCGGTTTGATGAAATAAATTGAAAACCTGCATTTAACACTATTTCCTGTTCTTGTTCAGGATCTTTTGCCATGGTGGCTACATTTGCAACCATAGCCTGTGTAAATATCATGCACATTTCGAGGCTATTTACACTTAAGCCAATAACATCATCAGATGTGTGTATGTATGGACTGTAATTTTGAGCGTCTTCAAACGGGAAAATTCCCATATACCCATTATTATTAAATGAAGTGTGATCACTATCACCTCCGGAGAGAGAACCCATCCCAACAATAAAGTCCGGAAGATATAAAGCACAAACATCCATATAGAAATCAGCTAATGGTTGCGCAGAAGAAGGGGCGATAATGTCTGTAAGGATAGGATTACCGGGATGACGGTATCCGCACATATCAATATTAAAATAGCCGAGAATATTAAGTCCTTCTCCGGCTGCCCATTCGGCATAAGCTTCACTACCATATAAACCATATTCTTCACCCGACCATGCACAAAATATAACTGTCCTGTCGGTCTCAAAATCAGACATTACTCTGGCAACCTCCATTACGCCACAAGTACCCGAACCATCATCATCGGCCCCGGGTGCATTTCCTGAATAGCTGTATGAATCATAATGGCCACCTATTACCACGTATTCATCCGGATATTTTGTTCCAAGCTTTGTCGCCAAAACATTATCGCTGGCAGGGCCACTTGGCATATTAAAATCAAAAAGTTCGACTTCATAGCCATAACTTTCAAATTGGCCCTTTAACCAGTTTTGTGCTTCAACTGCCTCTGGGGAATAAGAATTTCTGGTCCCATAATCCTGCAAATGTTGTAAATTAGACAGAAAAATATTTGTATCCACTTCCTCCATCATTTCTTCAATAGTTGGATTAAGGCGTAAGGATCCTTTAGAATATTTGAAATTTTTCTCCGGAAGGTTTATTTTTTTATGGTAAATTTTTACAATCCTACCAATTATCGGAGGATGTATCTTAATATCAGTATCTGTTGTAAGAATCAGATAATTATCGGTTTCAGCTAAAGTTTCACCAAGAGATGAAACCTGTGAAGCGTAGTCGCCTTTTATTCCTTTGTGAAACCATGTGATATAATAATTTTGGTTTTCAGTCCAGCAATTTTCATCTAAAAGTGTATAATTGCCCTGATAATCGTCTTCAGCTGAGCCGATGATAAAATCGTCAGTTGAATAATGGATTTTTAGTGACTGATTTGTATGAAGGGTTTTAAGTTCCTTCAATCCTTTGTAATTGATCAAAACAAGTTTGTCAGCAAATGTTACATTAATTAATAATGTTGCAACGAGTAAAAGAAAAATTTTTTTCATTTTTTTTGTATTATTAGTTAAACTTGAATTTTAGACAAAAGTTTGTTTCAAAGAGTTGCAAATCATTATAATTAACTTTTATTAATATGATATTTTTATATTTGACTCATATTTATAAAAATTGAATTTTAAATTTGAAACGAAATTCTGAAACGAATTAATATTAATTATTGGTATTAAACATCATAAGAAATTATGCTTTTTTTGTTATTTTAGAATTGAACAGCCCTGATCCCTCACTATAATTAGCGATTTGATTTAATTAGTTTTTATACCTTCGCAGCTTCAAAAAATTAACAAAGAAAATGAATTATAATTTTGCAGAAATAGAAAAAAAGTGGCAAAAATATTGGAACAAAAATAAAACCTATAAGGCTGATATAGAAAAATCTAAGCCTAAATATTATGTTTTAGACATGTTTCCATATCCTTCTGGAGCCGGCTTGCATGTTGGCCACCCACTCGGATATATTGCCTCCGATATTTATTCAAGATATAAAACCCAAAAAGGATTTAATGTTCTTCACCCAATGGGTTATGATGCTTACGGCTTGCCCGCCGAACAATATGCAATTCAAACGGGAACGCATCCTGAAGTAACTACAAAGAAAAACATTAAAAGATACAGAGAGCAATTAGACCGAATTGGTTTTGCTTACGACTGGGACAGGGAAGTCAGGACTTGCGATCCTTCATATTATAAATGGGTTCAGTGGACTTTTATTCAATTATTCAATTCATGGTATGATAAAAAATCGGATAAAGCAGAAGGTATTTCGGATTTGATTAAGGAACTCGAAAAAAACGGAAATAAAAACATTCAGGCCTCTTGCGATGACGTTCAAGTTTTTTCATCTGATCAATGGAATAAAATGAATGAATTTCAACAGCAAAACGTTTTGATGAAATACAGGCTTGCTTATTTATCGGATACTATGGTAAACTGGTGTCCCGAACTTGGAACTGTTTTAGCAAACGATGAAGTGAAAGATGGATTTTCGGAACGTGGCGGACATCCGGTTGAGCGTAAACTTATGAAGCAATGGTCGCTCAGAATCACAGCCTATGCTCAACGTTTATTGGATGGACTTGAGAAAATTGAATGGTCGGATTCATTGAAAGAAGTTCAAAGAAATTGGATAGGCCGCAGCGAAGGAGCTTCTGTTAATTTCAAAATTAAAGGTTTTGATGATATTATCGAAGTTTTTACAACCAGAGCTGATACATTATTCGGGGCAACTTACATGGTTCTTGCCCCCGAACACAAACTACTTAAGAAAATTGTTCCGGATGATAAAAAAGAAGTTGTTAATAATTATATAAAATGGGCAAAAAATCGCTCGGAAAGAGAACGAATTTCTGAAATTAAAAATATTACGGGTGAATTTACGGGTGCTTATAGTATAAACCCATTGAACGGTGAAGAAATTCCAATTTGGGTTGCCGATTATGTTTTGGCAGGTTATGGAACCGGAGCAATTATGGCTGTTCCCGGCCACGACAGCAGAGATTTTGCGTTTGCAAAACATTTTGATCTGCCGATAATTCAAGTTGTATGTAAAGAAAATGAAACTCCTTCCGATCCCAAAGACTGGACCGAATCATATGATGCTAAAGAAGGTAAAATGATAAATTCAGGTTTTATAACCGGATTGAATGTTAAAGAAGCAATAAGCGACACTATTAAAAAAATCGAAGAATTAGGAATTGGATACGGAACTATAAATTTCAGGTTGCGTGATGCCATTTTTAGCCGTCAAAGATATTGGGGCGAGCCATTTCCTGTTTATTATAAAAACGGAATGCCTTATGTTATGGATGAAGGCGAATTACCCCTTCGCCTCCCCGAAGTCGATAAATATCTTCCAACCGAAATCGGCGAGCCTCCACTTGCAAGGGCAAATAATTGGAAAACCAAAGAAGGTTATCCTATCGAAACCAATACTATGCCCGGGTTTGCCGGATCAAGCGGGTATTATTTAAGATATATGGACCCTAAAAACGATAAAGAATATTTCTCGAAAGAAGCAAATGAATATTGGCAAGATGTTGATTTATACCTCGGAGGCGATGAACATGGAACCGGACATTTAATTTATTCACGTTTCTGGAATAAGTTTTTGTTTGATCTCAGGCTTGTTTGTAAAGACGAACCATTTAAAAAACTTATCAATCAAGGGAAAATTCAGGGGAGGTCGAGTTTTGTTTATCGAGCGATAATAGGTTATGGTGTTACTCAAAGAGGATTAAAACATCCTCCTGATATATTCATAAGTAAAAATCTATGTGATGTTAATAATGATGAAACAATTAGCTCAATTAAAATAATAGCAATTGAACAATTTAATAAATTAAATTATCCAAATACAACTACAAATGTAACTATTTCAGGTTTTCAACGCTTACATGTAGATATTGAAAAGGTTAACAATGACATACTTGATATTGAGGCATTTAAAAAATGGCGAGATGTATTCAAAAATTCAGAATTCATTCTCGAAGACGGGAAATATATTTGCGGAAGCGAAGTCGAAAAAATGTCGAAATCGAAACACAATGTCCAGAATCCTGATGAACTAATTGATAAATACGGAGCTGATACTTTTCGACTATATGAAATGTTTCTCGGGCCATTAGAACATCACAAACCCTGGGACACAAAAGGAATTGAAGGAGTTTTCAGATTTATTAAAAAACTTTGGCGGCTTTACCATGACGACGACAACAATTTCATTGTTTCCGATGAAAAACCCACAAAGGAAGAATATAAAATTCTGCATAAAACCATCAAAAAAGTTAGTGAAGATATTGAACGTTTTTCTTTCAATACTGTTGTAAGTACTTTTATGATCTGTGTAAATGAATTAACTGAAATTAAATGTAATAAAAGAGAAATATTATCAGACTTAACTATCCTGATTTCTTCATTTGCCCCACATATTGCCGAAGAATTTTGGAATTTGCTCGGAAACAATGAAAGTATAACTAAAGCTAAATTCCCAA
>Ga0208648_1002463_pt1 | contig 12900 bp, 5 predicted proteins | sample AntAceMetag02UKL_FD_184772 | JGI IMG/M metagenome (GOLD analysis project Ga0208648, IMG submission 184772) | Saline lake microbial communities from Ace Lake, Antarctica - Antarctic Ace Lake Metagenome 02UKL (SPAdes) (version 2) | ecosystem: Environmental > Aquatic > Non-marine Saline and Alkaline...
GGCGATGTTTTCCCTGTCGGTGATGGACAATACAGTATGGCTGAATTTGATTTTTATGGTAATAACCCAAGTTTTAATATTTATTATGAAGATGGAACACTCGTAGCTGCAGAAGTTGAAGGAAATACTTTTACCGATACCGATTTAATTCCCGGACAGGAATATTGCTATTATGTAACTCAAATATTTCCTAATGGTTTAGAGTCCTTAGGTTCAAATATATTATGTGCTACTCCAATAGGATATGGTAATATTGCAGGTGTTGTTTATGATGATGAAAGCAATCCGCTTGAAGGAGCTGAAATACTTATAGAAGAAAGCGGCCTTACAACAATTTCAAATGAATTGGGTGAATATTTATTTGAAGATATTTTACCGGGAAATTATAGTTTAATAGCCTCTAAATTTTCATATTATTCTGAAACTATTAATAATGTCATAGTTCAAAGCGATGAAACAACTATAGTTGATTTCAATCTTGAAGCAAAAAGGCCTACACTTATTAGTGCTACCCCCGATATTAGGCAAATAACACTTGAATGGGAATCTATTTCAAGTGGTAATAAAACCAATCACTTTGATTTTGAAGGAGGAGATCCTTCAAGCCCGGTTTGGACAATTTACATTGGAGGAGCTACATTTGACGGAGAAAATATGCAAGCAGGTGACGAAGTTGGTATTTTTGATGATGAGTTACTAATTGGAGTTTTTACCTTAGATCAAGTATGTACACAGGGTAATCAATTCGAAAACGATATGATTGCATTTAGTGTACTGATAAGTGGTAACGGATATACCTCAGGAAATACTTTTAATATCGTAGCCTGGGACGAAAGCCTACAAATGGAATCTACTTCATTTGAATATACTTTTAGTGATCCTTATGGCGGGGCATGGATGGGCGATGTTTTCCCAAGCGGTGATGGCCAATATAGTATGGCTGAATTTGCTTTTTATACTTATGTGCCAAGTTTTAATATTTATTATGAAGACGGAACACTCGTAGCATCGGAAGTAGAAGGAAATATTTATACCGATTCAGATTTAATTCCCGGACAGGAATATTGCTATTATGTAACTCAAATATTTCCTAATGGTTTAGAGTCCTTAGGTTCAAATATTGAGTGCTCTGTGCCATTATATCCACCCGTAGGAAATATTGATGGAATAATTACAGATTTCGTAACAGGAAATCCGATCGAAGGTGTTTTAATATCAACTGATGATTTGCACACAGCATTGACTGATGAATTCGGTTATTATTTAATCGAAGAAATCGAAATCGGATCATATTCAGTTACTGCTGAAATCAATGGATATCATCCTGAAGAGATAACAGATGTGATTGTAATATTAAATGAAACAACTGAAGTTAATTTTGCACTTCATCCGATACATTTTCCATTCCAGGGCGGAAATCCTGCCGATCCTGTTTGGACAATTTATCTATCAGGGGGTACACTTGACGGACTGGATTTGCAAATCATGGATGAAATTGGAATATTTGACGGAGAAACATTAGTAGGTGTATTTACTTTGACCGAAGTTTTAACACCCGAAAACCAATTCGATAATATTTTGATTGCCTGGAGTACACTCGCGAATGGTGAAACCGGATATACTCCCGGAAATACAGTGCTTTTAAAATGCTGGGATGCAAGCGAAGGTATAGAAACTGCAAACTTTGATATTACTTATTATAATCCCTATGGTGATGCATATGTCGGCGAGGTTTTCCCTGAAGGTGATGGACAATATTCAATAGCTGATTTTGATTTTGTTACAACAATTACACAATCATATTCATTGGTTTATGGCTATCAATTTGTTTCAACAAGGATTATTCCCGAAAATCAAAATATGCAAGCTATATGTACTGATTTATTGGATAATCTTGATTTTGTAAGAAATACAGCAGGTTATATGTTACGTAAAATCGGCCCTGTTTGGGTTAACAGTATTGGTGATTGGGTTACAACCGAAGGTTATTTGGTAAGAATGAATGATTCAGATAGCTTTGAAATAGAAGGTTCGGAAATCGATCCTCAAACTCCTAACGATTTAGTTTATGGCTACCAGTTTGTGAGCTTCCTGCCGGATGAACCGATGGATGCACTGTATGCATTTGACGGTATTTTAGATAATCTTGATTTTGTCAGAAATACAGCAGGCTATATGCTGCGTAAGATCGGACCAGTTTGGGTTAATAGCATTGGCAATTTAAATCCAGGAGAAGGATACCTCGTTAGAATGAACAATCCTGACATTTTGATATACCCTGTTTCAGATCAGAAATTCACAGGTATTGCAAATCTCAAACCTGAATATTTTATTTTCAAGGGTGGAAATGCTGCCGATCCTGTTTTTACAATTTATGTTGAAGGATTGGAAATCGGTGATGAAGTTGCATCTTATGATGGCGATATTATGGTTGGAGCAGTAAAGATTAATTCTCAAAATGCTTTTGATAATGACCTTCCGGTATTCAGTACTATCAATAGTGGAAAAGAATTTAAAGCCGGCAACCCGATAATCCTAAAAGTTTGGGATGCGTCAACTCAATCAATTATTCCTTTTGAATATTCTATGAATGATCCTTATAATGAAGCTTATATGGGAAATATTTATCCTGTAGAAGATGGACTGTATAGCGTAATACAAATTACAAAAGGAGTAAATAATATTAAAAATGTTGATTATGCCATTTCAATTTATCCAAATCCTTCTGAAGGAATATTTAATATTTCACTCCAAGGAGTAATAGATGATATTCAAATTAAAGTATTAGATTTGAGAGGAAAAGAATATTCTAACTTTGAATTGGTCGGATCTATTTCAACACAACTTGATCTAACGGAATTACCTGCAGGAGTTTATTTTATAAGTTTTAGCGGGAAGGATTTTAGTCGAGTTAAGAAAATTGTGATTCAATAAATTTGTTAAAGGATTCCATCTTTTAGAAAGATGGAATCCTTTAAAAATAACTTTTGTGCAGAAAAAATATAATCAATTTCGTTTTTTGATTTTTTGTATTTGTTTTTTATCAATTTATATTTTTCAAACCGAAAGAACAAAAGCACAGGATCATTTTAATATAAACGAATATCTGGAATCATTAGGTGATTATCCCGACGACTCGCTTGCTTATTTTCTTTACCAAAAAAGCCAGGATTTTATTAATGCCGATTCTTTGGAAGCTGCAAATGAAGCATTAATCTATAGTATTGAAATTGCACAACAGCAACATGACACCCTGTTAACCGGATTATGCAGATTAAGACAAGGAATAGTGTTTCAAAAACTTTTAAAATTCAATAATTCTTTTCAGGCTTATAATCAGGCTTATGACATTTCTGGAAATATAAATGATACAAATATTATGATACTGGCAATGAAAGGAATTGCGATGTATTACGATCAACTGGAAATGGTCGATTCAGCCATTTTATATTGTACGCGAGCAATTAAAATCAACAAAATAACACAAAACTTCGAAGAACTGGCATATGATTATGAAAGGTTGCATGCTTACCAGCGTTTCACTACACGTCATATAGCAGAGGATACATTGCTTATTGAAAGTTTAATGGATTCAAGCTTAATGGCTGCAAGAAAATCCGGTAATCCAGGACTATTATGTATTTCATTAACAAATATCGGTATTTCTATGTTTAATGATAATCCTGAAAAAGCAACATGTTTTTTCAACAATGCAATAGATTCAGCAAGGAAATTGCCTACACCTTCGCATGAACTTGCTTATGCTTTATGTAAAAAAAGTGAATTATTTCTTAAAAAAAATAGAGGAAAAGAAGTAGAAAAACTTTTACGTGAGGCTTATCCATTAGTATTGGAATTAAATAACACCAGGCGATTAACAAACATAACTTTTCTTTTTGGAGATTTAATGGCTTATAAGGATTCAATATACGAAGCCATAAAGTATTATTCCGAAGCCATCGAATTAGCTGAAAAATATCGTTACACATATTATCTTCCTGATATTTACGGTCGCTTATTAAATCTTTATGAGGCAAATAATATGTATGATAGTACCTATAAAATTCAACAGAAATATATGGAGATATTTAAAGAAAGACATAAAAGGGAGATTAATCAGCAAATTGCTAAATTATCAGCAAAATATGAATTTGAACAAAAAGTTGAAGTAATCGATAATCTTACGGTAATCAACAATCAAAAGAAAACCATAATTGCAAACCAAAGGAAATTTATTATTTCATTAGCTTTAGCTATTTTTGCAATAAGCACTCTGTTTGTATTTATGTATTATTATTTTAAAAAAATCAGAAAGGCACATCGGAAACTCTCACAAAACGCAATAGAATTGAACATAAAAAATAAAGAAATTTCCGAGCTAAAAAGGAAAAGGAACCAACAATTAGAGGTAATTCATGACGATTTGAAGGATAAATTAGAAGAACTATTTGAGAACGGGGAAATTTACACAAAAAAAGATTTAACTCTTAATTCAACAGCATATGCTTTGAAAACAAATACTTCTTATATATCAGGAATTATTAATCAGGATTATGATTGTAATTTCAATCAATTCGTTAACAGATACCGGATTAAAAAAGCTTGCGAGTTTCTAAGCGATAGAAAGAAAGATATTTATACCATTGAAAGCTTAGGTGATAGTGTAGGTTTTAAATCCAAATCTGCATTTTATAATGCATTTAAAGAAATAACAGGAGTTAATCCTTCAACATTCAGAAAGAATTCTGCTAATTAATACAAAAAGCAGGATGAATTGATACATTTTAATAATTGAGCAGTCGGCAGTTAACAGTTGGCAGTCCACAGTCGGCAGTCCACAGTTGGCAGTCCACAGTTGGCAGTCCACAGTCGGCATTTCCATTATTTCACCTATTTCCCATATTCCCTGATTTTAATACTCCCATTAAATTAGTGGAAGTATCATAAATTAAAATTAGAAACTTTGTCTTGATTTATAAATCAGGACATCAATTATTTGACCTTCAATAAATTTGTGTATATTATTGCAAGGTCAATTGAAAAATTGATTTGATTTCAATCAAATATTAATTAACGTATTTATAAATTAAAAAGACAAAAGTTATGAAAATTTTATTAAAAAGAATCGGATTAACTGCAATTGGCTTGAGTATTATTTTTTTACTCGCAAATTGTGGTGGAGGAACAAGTACTAACGAATATCTTGGCAAATTACCGGGTATTGCTGAAAAATATTCTGAGAAAATTGATAGTAAGGAAAAAGAGATTAAAGCCTGTACAGATATGGCAAAAGCTTTTAAACTTGACGCAGAGAAAAATGAACTTGAAGATGAAGCTGATAATGCAATAAAAGAATGCCTGACAAACAATCCGCTTAATGCTTTACCTTATGAACAAAAAGCTGATTATCCGTTTACAATACAGGAAGTTTTCGTAAATGCTAAAAATAGCTCATCTATTTCCAGATTACAACTTACTATGAAAGTGAAAATTGATGAGGATATTAAAAATAAAACATTATTTGCTTATATAAATGCTGTTGATAAAGAAGGAAATTCTTTAATAAAAAGACCGGGTGTTTTTTCTTCCGGATTTAGAAGCCAGGATTTTACAAAAGGGCAGGAAATAGAGTTAAAAGGTTCAATTGATGGTGTAAAAAATTTGAAGAAATTTGAAAAATTCATTTTCATCTCTCGCGAAGAATATAATAAACTAAAATAAAAATCTTAAAAAATAAAAATTATGAAAAATATAACAATAACATTGATAAGCATTTTTGTTTTATCAATTAGCGGATATTCTCAGAAGCCTTTTACCGTAAGCGGACTCGTTGACGGAAAACAATGGCAAATTATTGAAAAAGGCATATATGAAAACGGATACAAGATTGGCGAATTTAATCCTGCTGAAAACTATTTACTTACAAATTGGATAAAGTGGAAAGCAATGATGATAGAAAACCGTGGATTAATAAAAATTGAACTTTCAGGACAAGATGCAACAATTTCTATGGTTCAAAGATCCTATAAAACGAAGGACGGATGGGATAATGCCATCGGTAAGCTCTCAAAGAAGAATAAGAAAAAATATTTACAAAGTCTGGTTGACAAGATTACAGCTATCAATGCCTCTGAGGAATTGATAACAGAGGCTGTTGAAAACTCAATACTATTTCCTGTTTTCAAACCTGTTTATTCACTTTATGGGGTTGAGTGGAAATTAGATTCCACTTATCAAGAAAATACAAGCAAAAAGAGAGTTTTTCTCTTTTTCTCCATCACAAATACTAACTCAAATCCGGTTGATATTTTAGTGGGACAGTCCCGTTCAAAAACTTCATGTAATGACGCAAGGCTGAGTTGCCATAATACAATGTATTTTAAAAAAACAATAAACCCAGGAGAAACAGTTAGTTGCGAGTATAAATTAAGAAACAATTCTGAAGAAAAACCTGCAGTTCACAGGATTCAGAAATTTGACCAATCCGTAAAAAACATATCTGGAAAGGATGGTCGTATTATTTTTTATGATATAAAAATCCCTTATTTCCCAGAATAGTATCACAAACAGAGCAGGCTATGCTTACATATCCTTAGCCTGCTCTTAATTAGTGCTTGCCCGAAAACGCCAATTTTTTCGTTATGCTCGTTCATAAAACCAATCACTTACAAGAGTAAACTCATGGTTTTCTGAACTTCGCAAGCCTCGAACTTGACGTTTTCGGACTAAGCACTCCAAAAAGTTTAGTTTTCGTGGAAACACTAATTATTAACCTCCAAAATAGAAATCATGAAATCAATTATTAAGATATTTTGTTTTGCAGTCATTTTATTTTCATTAAATAAAAACTCAAATGCCCAGGCAAGAGATTATTTTCATTCGTTTCATACTGTTATTAATATACCTATTGTAGTCGATTACAAAAAGGTTTTTCAGAACAAGGAAAATGTAACAGAGAGACATATTCCTGATAAACAAATATCTATTGCATTCTACATCAAAGTGGATGACTTGAGGTTTGAGGGAAATAAGTTTTTTTCAGGTATGAGTATGATAAAATATTCTGATAATGATGACATAAAAACTTTTTATGGCGAATTTTCGGAAGACAAGAAGACAATCAAGTATATTGAATTGACAAGATGTTTTACCGAATATTCTTCAGTAAATCGGGAGAATGCTTATCCTGTAAAAACTATAAATATTTCAATAAGAATAGAAAATATTCCTTTATATCTTGGAAGATATCAATTTAAACATGCTAAGAGCAAAATAACAAAAGTAGAGTACAAGAGCAGGTACTTCATGAAGTATAAATATGACAGAAGTGACACACGTACAGAAGATTTTGTAAAAATCAATTATGAAAAAATCACTACATATTCAACCCCTATATATGTAAGTTTTAAACGGGGGAAATTAAAGCTTAACAACAAAACAAATAAAAAAGTTGCTGTTATTGTGCAGCATAACGAAAATAAAGATGAATGGGGTGGAATAATGAAAGGCATTGGCGCTCTTATTATAAGCGATTTAATGAAGATTCCCGGTCTTATAGTGTTGGAAAGGATTAACATAAAGGAATTGAAAGGTGAGATTGATTTATCACAATCGGGCTTGGTAAACCCTGAAACTAAAGTTCGTGGAGATAGAATGATGACCCCTGATATTGAATTAATTGTTTCCCAGGAAAATCGAATTCCTGAGGATATGAATATTATGTTTGAAAGTTTTGCTGTTAGAACTAAAATAAGAATTGTCGAGACAGGTCAAGTTATAGATGCTAATCTTGTTCTCAATATAAATATGAAGAAAATAAAGTTGTTTTGGGAAGATTGGTCAGAATATATAAGAAATGTGATATCCTTTTTAAACAACTTTTTATATGAGTGATCCTAATTATTGTCTGCAAAAAATGGAACTATTTTACAGATTATTTTCAAACATTATAAATATTAAAAAAAAATAAAAAAATCAATTAAGAAATGTATATTTGTGGTTCTAAGAATGTGGAGTAACATAGTTTTCTCCTCCGGATTTAGAAGTAAAGATTTTACAAAAGGACAGGAAGTAGAGTTCAAATGTTTAATTTTTAGTGTGAAGGATTTGATGGAATTTGAGAAATTTGTGTTTGTTTCACGTGAAGAATATAATAAGTTTAGATAAAAGCCTTAATAAATAAAACCGTTCAACTTAAAAAATTATAAAAAGATGAAAAAATTAACAGCATTAGTTTTATTGATCAGCTTATACCCGGTAACATTATTGGGTTATGATACATTAAGCGGTGATGTGTCAGGACAAGTTTGGCTTACTAGCAAATATGTAGGTGGAAACATCTGGGTGGACGACGACAAATTACTATCTCTTGGGCCGGGAATAATCGTGTTTTTCGCACCCGGCACAGGATTAACGGTTAACGGAACTTTGGATGTAAACGGTACAGTGGAACAGTATGTTAGATTCACCGGTTGGGATCAAAGTAAATCTTCTCCTGATATAACGGATTCGGGAAAAAATTTATATCCTGGATATTGGAGAGGTGTTCATCTAAACGGAATCGGTGATAGAGACGGAATCGGGACAATTGAATACTGCCGGATATCTTATGCCGGCTCCCAGGGATATAATCTTCATTATGACCATTCCAATTCCGGGTATCTTACAATGTGTTATATTGAATACAGCTCAAGTACAGGACTGCTGGTTACAGATTGCTCTCCCACTTTTCCATTAAATAATGACCTTAAACATAATGCAGGTTATGCTGCAAAATTTATAGATGTGGAGATTGGGGATTACACAAATCTTCAACCAATTGCAGGTACTAACGGTATTAATGCAATTGGTATAAAAGGGACTGTCAACAGTAATCTGACATGGACATGGCAAAATACATTATTATGCCTTATCGGACAAGTAAGAATAAATGACGGATATACAGTAACGATACCGGAGGGAACAGTTATCAAGGCTGAAAGTAACGGAGAATTCTATGTTTACGGAACATTAGATGTAAATGGAACAGCGGCAAATCCTGTTGTTTTTACTTCATTACAGGATGATACTTACGGCGGGGATACGAATAATGACGGAGCTAACACTTCACCTGCACCAGGTGACTGGGAAGGGATATTTTTACAAGGAGGTTCTGATTATGACGGTATCGGAGAATTTGATTATTGCCGCGTAAGATATGGTGGAAACTCGTCTGGTGACGCAGATGCAAATGTTTATATTCGTTTATCAGATTCAGGCCATTTTAATAATAGTTATTGTGAATATAGTTCTCAACACGGTTTAAAAGCATGGGTGGTTCCTATTGAAATTTCCAATAGCAATTTTGAGAATAATACAAATTATGCAGCATATCTACCTGGTGTTCCGATACAACCGTTTCCGGATAATTCTGCAACAGGAAATGGGGTAAATGCCTTCGGAATAAATGGAAACCTTTCGGAAAATATGACATGGACAGAAACATCCACAAGCGTTATGATGTCCCTGATAGGAAATGTAACTATTAATGATGATATTGTTTGCACAATTCCCGAAGGAACTATAATCAAGTCCAATAGTGATGGTTGGTTTAATGTTTACGGCACTTTAGATGTAAACGGGACAGTAGCCAATCCTGTTGTTTTTACTTCATTGCAGGATGATACTTACGGTGGAGATACGAATGGGGACGGAGCAGCAACTTCACCTGCTCCGGGAGACTGGGGAGGAATATTTTTACGGGGTAGTTCAGACGATGATGGAATCGGAAAATTTGATTATTGCCGGCTTAGATATGGAGGAAACACAAGCGGTAACATAAATACAAATGTTTATTTCCAATATTCAGATTCAGGGCATTTTAATAATAGTTATTGTGAATACAGTTTACAACATGGTTTAATAACTTATGACTGCCCTATTGAGATTTCAAACAGCAATTTTGAAAACAATACGAACTATGCTGCATATCTACGGAATATACCTATAGAACCATATCCGAATAATTCTGCAAGTGGAAATGGGGCAGATGCTTTTGGAATATATGGAACAATTGAAGAAAATATGATCTGGACAGAAACATCCACAAGCGTTATCATGTCCCTGATAGGTAATGTAACTATTAATGATGATATTGTATGCACAATTCCCGAAGGGACAATAATCAAATCCATTACTGACGGACATCTCCGTGTTAACGGAACATTAGATGTAAACGGAACAGAAACAAACCCCGTTGTTTTTACTTCGCTACAAGATGATACTTACGGCGGAGATACGAATAATGATGGCAGTGCCACAACTCCGCAGCCGGGAGATTGGGGAAGTATTTTTATTTATGGTGATTCTGATAATGACGGTATCGGACAGTTTGATTATTGTAATGTAAGATATGGCGGTTCTACCGTTAATCAAATGGTTTATTTCAGTAATTGCGATTCGGGATATTTTAATAACTCGGAAGCCAGTTACAGTCAGATTGATGGATTATATTCCTCTAATTCTTCAATTCTGATAAATAACAGTGTGTTCAATAATAATGAAGACGATGGAATTGATGCAGGTTATGGCGAATTGCAAATTGATAATTGCCAGTTCAACAATAATGTAAATTATGGGATTAATGCAAGTTCCGCTGAAGTACAAATAGATAATTGCCAGTTTAATAATAATGGAAACTATGCTGCAAATCTCCAAAGTGTAACAATAAAACCGTACCCGAATAATTCTGCAACCGGAAACGGAACTAATGCCTTCGGAATAAGTGGAACTGTAATGGAAAATATGTCCTGGACAGAAACATCCTCAAGTGTTATTATGTCCTTAATAGGAACTGTTACTATTAATGATGATATTGTATGTACAGTTCCCGAAGGTACAATTATCAAATCCAATAGCTCTGGCGAATTTATGGTAAAAGGAACATTAGATGTAAACGGAACAGAAACAAATCCTGTTATTTTTACTTCCCTGCAAGATGATACTTATGGCGGAGATACTAATAATGACGGAACAGCAACTTCGCCTACTCCCGGAGATTGGGAAGGAATTTATTTAGGAGGATATTCAACCCAGGAAGGTATTGGTGAATTTGATTATTGCCGCATAAGATACGGCGGAAATGTTTCCGGTGCTGCTGATGCAAATGTAAATTTCGACCGATCTGAATCAGGACATTTTATTAACAGTATTAGTGAATACAGTTCGCAAGTAGGAGTAACAACTTACATTTCTTCGCCAATTTTCAGGGGAAGCACTTTTGAAGAAAATATAGAATATGGTGTTTATGTTACCGGAAATTCAAATCCTGATTTTGGAACAAATACCAAAGAAATGGGATTAAATTCATTTGTCAATAATGATTCCGGGAATTATCAATTTTATAATAATTCTTCAAATGATATTAATGCATATTATAATATCTGGGAATATGATAATGCAGATAGCATCGATGCTCATATTTATGATGACAATGAAGACCCTGCAAAAGGTGAAGTATTATTTGACCCCTGGTTTATCGGGATAATTCTAATTGCAGAATTTGAGGCAGACCCAACAACCGGGATTGCTCCATTAACAGTTAATTTTACAGATATATCAACAGGCGGCCCAACGAGCTGGGAATGGGATTTCCAGAATGACGGCACTATTGATAGTTATATTCAAAATCCTGAATGGATTTATACTGAAGCAGGAACTTACACAGTATCATTAACTGTAAGTGATGGAGCAGATACTGACACTGAAACAAAAGAGAATTATATAACTATTATTTCACTTGATGTACAAAATTATGAACTTATTATCGGTTATCAATTTCTTTCATCACGGATTATTTCTGAAAATCAAAATATGCAATTTATATGTAATGATATTCTAAACAATCTTGACTTTGTGAGGAATACCGCCGGATTAATGCTTCGTAAAATAGGGCCGATGTGGATTAATGGAATAGGCGACTGGGTTACAACCGAAGGATATTTATTTAAGATGAATAATACCGATGAATTAATAATTACCGGCAATGCAATTGACCCTCAAACACCAATATCCATGGTTGAAGGATATCAATTTGTTAGCTTTTTACCGGAAAATCCAATAGATGCTCTTGCAGCCTTTGGCGATGTTTTAAATAACCTTGATTTTGTCAGGAACACCGCAGGATTAATGCTTCGTAAAATAGGCCCAATGTGGATCAACGGAATTGGCGACCTGATTCCCGGCGAAGGCTATCTCGTTAAAATGAACGCTCCCGATATATTGATTTATCCGGCTACAGATGAAAAATCTAACGGTATTGCCAATCTCAAACCCGAATATTTTATTTTCGATGGAGGAAATGCAGCCGATCCTGTTTTCACAATTTTTGTTGAAGGCCTTGAAATTGGTGATGAAGTTGCAGCTTATGATGGTGAAATAATGATGGGTGCAATGAAAGTAAATTCACTAAATGCCTTTGATAATGATCTTCCGGTTTTCAGTACAATAAATAGCGGAAAAGGATTTAAAGCAGGTAATCCAATAATTTTAAAAGTTTGGGATACCTCAACTCAATCATTAATTCCTTTTGAATACACTATGACCGATCCATATAATGAAGCTTATATGGAACAATTTTATCCTAACGAGGACGGATTGTATAGTGTAATGAAAATTACTAAAGGAATAAATATTATTGAAAATACCAATAATACTTTATCAATATTTCCCAATCCATCTGAAGGAATATTTAATATTTCAATCGAAGGAGTGAGTGAAAAAATTCAGATGAAAGTATTTGATGTTCAAGGTAATGATTATCGTTTCATTGAAATTGAAGGTACAAATAGCATAATTTCAGAAAAACTTGATCTGCATGATTTATCAGCCGGAGTTTATTTTATAAGCTTTAGTGGAAAGGAC
>Ga0208648_1002464_pt1 | contig 12898 bp, 6 predicted proteins | sample AntAceMetag02UKL_FD_184772 | JGI IMG/M metagenome (GOLD analysis project Ga0208648, IMG submission 184772) | Saline lake microbial communities from Ace Lake, Antarctica - Antarctic Ace Lake Metagenome 02UKL (SPAdes) (version 2) | ecosystem: Environmental > Aquatic > Non-marine Saline and Alkaline...
CTCATTTGGAACCTCCGGAAAATCGTTTGGTAGCTTTTTTCCAGAATACACCTAAGCCTTGTTTTACTCAAAGGTGTTTTGGGCTCTGCTACCTACAGAGGCTATGCACTTATTATACGAATTCAGCAGATATACTTAAAATCAGATATTAAATTATTCCTCAGGAGCCAATTATATACTGGTAGAATTTGATGGTTTAGAGTTGTTCTAAAAATCATACAATCGGTATCTCCTTTTCCTTTTTATCTTTATAACAATAATGAGGCTTGGTTATGAACCAGGAAGAAACTCTTGCTGCAGTACTCAGTTCCGATGAACTGCCAACCCTTCCCACCGTCGCTTCAGAGATCATTACTCTGACAGCACGAGAGGATACGACTCTTGCAGATATCGCCAACCTGGTATCAAAGGATACCGCACTCTCTGTCAAGATACTGAAAGTCTCAAACTCTGCTTTTTACAGTTTTGCCCAGCAGATAAGCTCTATTAATCAGGCCGTCTCTATTCTAGGCATTAATGCGGTGCGAAGTCTGGTACTCTCATTTTCTTTTTTAAGCATGAAGGGTGGCAAGAAAAAGGTTCATTTTAATTTTGAACAATTCTGGAAAAACTCCCTTGCCTGCGCTGTAGCCTCAAAGCTCATCCTTGAAAGGGTAAAAGGTGCCGATACTGAAGAAATCTTCATCTGTGGCTTACTGCAAAACCTTGGAGAATTAATCGTTGCCATAACCTTTCCTGAAGAATACGAGGCAGTTCTTGCCAAAATAACAGAAGGTCAATATGACGCCCTGAACGCCGAAGAAGACACCTTTGGAACCTCTCATCCCACCATTGGATACGAAGTTGCCAAAAACTGGGGTTTCCCTGAAGTACTTCTCTTGCCCATTTTGTACCACCACGATCCGCTGCAGTATAAAGGAGGCAATAAAAAAATTGAAGTTACATGCAAGGCATCCTATCTTTCAGATCTTCTTGTGGCCATTCTCTACTCAGACAAACCACAGGATTTCCATAACCGGTTCCGTAAAGAAGCAAAAAAACTTCTCGGCTTAACTAATGAAGACCTGGATCATATATTAGGTGAAGTCCATATTCAGGTTGACCATGCCGGTGAATATTTTGGGCTGCGCATCAAGAACACTAAATCCATTCAGGAAATTCTTCAGGAAGCAAATATCCGACTCAGTCTCATAAATCTTGACTTTGATCAGATGAACCAGGAACTGATTAAAGCAAAAATGGAGCTTGAAACATTAACCAGTGAACTGAAAGAAAAAAACGAACTGCTAGGGAATCTTGCAAATGTGGATGGCCTGACAGAGATCTACAATCACCGCTATTTTCAAAATAGTCTTGATAATGAAATCAACCGTGCCTTACGTAATGAGACTGAAATATCACTCCTCTTAATAGACATTGATTTATTTAAGAGATTCAACGACACCTATGGTCACCAGGTTGGTGACTTTATCCTCAAAGAATTCAGTGCAGTACTCAAAAAGGACATTCGTAAGTACGACACCTTAGCTCGTTACGGCGGTGAGGAATTCACCATCATCCTACCTGATACTTCAGCAGAAGAGGCCTGCGCTGTTGCCGAAAAACTACGATCAACTGTGGACGACTACGTTTTCAGAGATCCTCAGACAAATTACCATATCACCGCAAGTTTTGGTGTTTCCACTGCCAGGCCAGTCACGGATGACACTTTTTTCAAGGGGGATTTTATCAAAATGGCTGACACAGCGCTCTATCAAGCCAAGGAAGATGGAAGAAACCGGGTGGCTCTCTTTTCGGAAAAGAAAAAATGGTATAAATTTTAATCTGTGCTATTCTATGAGCCATAAAATAACTTATGGCAAGAATACGATACTTCAACAGATTCCTAGCAAAGTGATACCACCTTATGACAGAAACTACCTTTAATTACTGCTTTGATTTTCCGGATAACAGTAAAAAACGCTTTCTGATTAAACTGGACCCGGAAAGCTTTGAGTATAAACCTTCCAATAATACGCCTCCGGACTGGGCACTTCTTGGGATTGCCCGTTGCGAATGCTGTCAGCTTGAGCTCTCCGAAAATGATTACTGTCCCATTGCAGCAAACATTGCAGATCTTGTTTTTGCATTTAAAGACACCGCATCCCATAAGTCATGCCTTGTTTCCTGTATCTCTACCGCTAGAACCTGCAGCAAGGACACCACGGTCCAGGAGGGACTTGCCTCAATTATGGGCATTATCATGGCCACAAGCGGCTGCCCATCCATGGGCATATTGAAACCCATGGCTTGTTATCACCTTCCTTTTGCAACCGTTGAAGAGTCAATGTACCGCTCTGTATCAGCCTACCTGCTACGCCAATACTTTTCACACCAGAAAGGCGAGAATTGTGATTTCTTTATGCATCGCATTCAAGAGTATTACAGTGAAGTCCAACAGGTCAATGAGGGGATTTTAAAACGAATCAACATGACCTCCGAAATGGATGCTGATAAAAATGCCATTGTCACCTTAAATGCCCTGGCCCAGATTCTCGTTATGGAAGTTGACGAAGACCTTGATTCCCTGAAACGATTGTTTATTTGAGGGATAGTTGTTCAGGCACAATCTGATAATTTTGTTGATTAAGTTGATCCAACCTGACAATCACTGGTATGAATCATTAAAAATGATATGAATTTTAAGACCTTACCACTGGCTATTCATGAGAAAATATATAAATAGAAAAGGCAGAACCAAATCAATGATCCTACCCTTGAAGAGAAACTTTTCAGGAATATTACTTTTTCTTTTTACGAAACCTGGAACCTTCAAGACCAACTAAACCAATTCCGAAGAGGAGCATTGTTGCTGGTTCTGGGACAGGAGTAGCTGTGTCGAAAACACCCTTCGAGGTTCACGTTACTCACTGCAATTGCATCAGTCCCTAAAACGGATAGTCCGGTCAGCGTGACATCAACGTTATAATTATTAGCGGCAATCCCGTAAATAGCAGAAATCGGATAACCGGGAACTCCCCAGTCATAAAGTCTAATTGGGTTAGCCCAATCTGCAATATGGATTCCGTTCACCGTCAATTCCAGAAAATCTGATGTGGGATCACCTGTATAATTGGTTGGGTCTATTCGCAGTGTTACATAGTGGAGAGCATAAGTCGGGTCATATGACCCCATATAGTCTACAGTGGTTGGGTCGGGTGTTGCATTGTTTGAGGAATAGTGAGTGGGAATCGCCCATAGGTACATGGGGTCATCTACCAAGTCAAATGTCTTACTCCATGTATCATTTTCACCAAGATTTACATTGGCTACATCAGCATAACTAACATACTGAATATGGGTTGCTTGAGCCTGAGAACACGGTAAACTTATCCCAAAAAAAATTACGGCTGTGAAAAGTTTAATCATCTTTCCTCTCCTCATCAAAAAAAAGCAACATCACCTTTTCAAACAGGCAACTCGGCTATCTCTACAGATCCTTAGGTTTCCGTCCCTGCTTCTCATCAGGCTTGACTCTTTAGCAATGTATACTATTGTTACATCACAGGGGGTTTTAAATACATCGGTAAATATACCCATTTTCAAACACAAATTCGATGTGTTACAGCGTGGAACCAATATGGGCATTTGCTATATTGAAAATTCAGAAAAGAGCTCGCGGGAAGATTAACAGGAATAGAAAAGGATAAGGTTGAGATGCTTCCTAGGGTATAACCGGAGGTTTACCGCTACCTATGTCGGATTTGCTCCCACCTTATTTCCAGAATTGTCAGGTCAGACCAACTACATCTGAGGTAATCATAAAAAAGCCAAGAATAGCCGCCCCAGAAAATCACTCTTTTCCACAATGCTTGATCAAATCCTGATTTGTGGTCACAGAATCACATCATGGATTCGGGGTCTACGTCTATCTCTATTCTGATATCGCCCTTTGTGAGACTTGAATTCTTCTCAAGTACCCTTGCACAAACACTATGCAACGCATTGGCATCATTTCCTTTTATTAAAACTTGCCAGCGATAACGGTCACGGATTCTATCTATGGGCGATGGTGCAGGACCCAATATTTCAATCCCTGCAGGTTTTCCAGTCCGACAAAGCGCCGCCACCTGTGCAGCTGTTTTCTGGACCTGCTCTTCGTGTCCACCTGTGATTCTCAAGTTGATCATACGCAGAAAAGGTGGAAATTTTGGGTTTGCTCTAATTTCCATCTCTCTTTGATAAAGTTGCTCATAATCATGGGCCTGGGCAAGTTGAATAGCATAATGCTCTGGTCTAAGTGTCTGAACAATCACTCTTCCTGGGCTTTCTCCCCTGCCCGCCCTTCCAGTCACCTGTGATAAAAGCTGATATGTTCGTTCAGCGCCGCGATAATCCGGCATACTGAGGCCACCATCTGCCCATATCACACCGACAAGGGTAACATGGGGAAAATCATGCCCCTTGGCTATCATCTGTGTTCCAATTAGAATATCAATTTCCCGTTGATGCATTTTTTTCAACAATGCGAGAAATTTTCGCCTATCTGCAGCCGTATCGGAGTCGATTCGTGCAACACGAGCTTCGGGGAAACTCTCCTGGATTTCCGATTCGATACGTTCCGTTCCATATCCCACCGGAGTAAGTTTGGTGGAGTTACAGGAACCGCAGATCACCTTATCCTGAAGGGTATAGCCACAATAGTGACACATCAGTTTCGCTCTTCTTTTATGATAGGTCAAAGAGACATGGCAGTGGAGACACTTTACGGGCTCTCCGCAATCGCTGCATAGATAAACGGAAGAGTATCCTCTTCGGTTCAGCAGTAGAATGGACTGTTTGCCCTGCTCAAGATTGATGCCTAGTTCTTTATGGAGTTTTTTACCAATGGCTTCCTGATAGTTCTTTTCCTGCTTATCACGAAGATCAACCAGCTTTACACTTGGAAGAGGTCGGTTTTCAACACGTTTCTTCATGCTAAGCAGTCTGAACTTGCCATTCTGAGCCTTTGCAAAACTTGTTATGGTGGGTGTACCTGAACCTAGAATCACCACGGCCTTATTATACCGAGCCCTGAGAATGGCAAGATCACGCCCCTGATAGCGAAGCCCATCTTCCTGTTTATAGGCACTGTCATGTTCTTCATCAACAACGATAAGTCCGGGATCAGCAAGGGGCGCAAAAACGGCAGAACGGGCACCAATAACAATCTTTGCCTGACCGGTGGCTGCAAGGGTCCATTGGTCAAAGCGCTCTCCCGGGCTAAGGCCCGAATGAAGAAGTACCACCATATCGCCAAAGCGTGAAACAAAATGGGCTTCAAGCTGGGTGGCAAGTGCAATTTCCGGTACCAGTATCAGAACATCACGACCAAGTGCCAGTGTCTCTTCAGCTGCACGTAAATACACCTCTGTTTTCCCAGAGCCGGTGACGCCATGAAGCAAAAAGGGATTAAATGTCTTTTCCTGTAAGGCCGGGATAATTTTGGAAAGCACCTGAACCTGTTCTTCATTTAAAAATTCCGGTTTTGAAAAATGAACCAGTGTTTCGCCAAAGGGATTCCTGTAAACTCGACGTTTTTCAGAACAGACCAGCCCCAGCATCTCAAGTTCCTTCAAGGCTTTAGAAGCACCACTATATATTTTGCGAATATCAGTGGCGGCAACCATATCCACCCCCTGCTCTTTTGAGAGTTTTGAAAAATGAAAGAGCGTGCGCAGCATGGGAACAGTCAGGATCGCACCATTTACATCGCACTTGGATGCCTCTTTTAAAGCTACTTTGCCTGCATCCCCCTCTATTGATTCGGGTAGTTTAATGGTTGTTAATATCTTGTAACAGAGTTCCAGTTTTTCATTGGTCTTTAAATTATCGAGAACATACACGGTATGGATCAGTTTTTTACGTTCAAATGACTGTATAACTTTTCGAAATCCTGCATCTGCCAAAACTTTTTTGGTCATCGCCGGACTTAATTCTTTTTTATGGAGCAGGACGGAAAACCATTCAGGTTCAGATAAGCCGGAAGCAGGCCATTGAATACTGTTTTCTTGGATATCAGGCATAAGCTGCAGCATCTTTCGGTTCCGGGGAGCAAGCCCTCCTGGAAGTGCCGTCTTTACCACCTCACCAATGGGGTAATGATAATAATCGGCAATCCATCTAAAAAAGGGAACAAGGTTTACGGGGAACAGCGGTTTCCCCTTTTCATCAAGAAAGCTGATAACCGGAAGTATCCTGTAACTGACATCTTCTTCCGGAAGAAGCCCTAATACATAGCCTGTCACCTTCTGTTTCCCCAGACGTACAAGTACCCTTCTTCCGACCGGATCACCTTCCTCATCGAAATCAAATGAGTACGACAGGGTTTGAAACAATGGGGCAGCGACAGCAACCTCAATTCTACTCATGCACTACACTTCCTTTTTTTCAATGACAGATGAATGTTTCCCGTGTACAAAATAGCAGCCAGTTTTATACCATATTTTCTGTATAACCACATCGCCGACCATGCAACTCAATTACCCCGCCGATCTTCCTATCGTCTCCTATAGGGAGGATTTTCTTAAACTCCTGCAGGATAATCAGGTAATTATAGTTTCAGGAGAGACCGGATCCGGTAAAACAACCCAACTTCCGAAATTTTGCCTTGAATTATTTCCCCGTGATTCCTTCCTTATAGGCTGTACTCAGCCCAGGCGAGTTGCCGCGACCTCGGTTTCCTCACGTGTCGGAGAGGAACTCTCCCCCAATTCGCAGCTTGTTGGCTACAAGATACGTTTCCACGACAAGACCACCAGAGACACCCGAATCAAATTCATGACCGACGGGGTGCTGCTTGCCGAGACAAGAAAGGATCCGCTCCTTAAAAAGTATGGTGTTATCATCATCGATGAGGCTCATGAGCGGAGCCTGAATATTGATTTCCTCCTTGGTTACCTAAAGAATCTGCTCCCGAAGCGGCCGGACTTAAAACTTATTATCACCTCGGCCACTATTGATACTGAGATTTTTGCCAGACATTTTAATAATGCACCGATCATGACTGTGGAGGGACGTAGTTATCCGGTGGAGGTCCGATATCAGGAAACTTATGAAACCGATGACAGAGCAGACGTCTCCTCTGTTGAGCAGTGTGTCCAGACCATAGTCGAATTACACAGGAAGGAGATCCCCGAAGATACTCTTATCTTCCTGCCCACCGAAAAAGATATCCGCGAATGTTGCGATCTTCTATCGGGACAGCTTTCTAATACTCTGATACTTCCCATGTTTGGACGTCTCGCTGCAGCCGACCAGAAGAAAATATTCAAGCCCTCGCCACTCGTCAAAGTTATCGTTGCCACCAACGTTGCGGAAACATCAATAACAGTCCCCGGAATCCGCTATGTGATTGATTCGGGACTCGCCCGTATATCCCAGTATAATGTTCGTGCCAGAACGACCAGTCTGCCAATAACCAGAGTTTCACAAGCAAGCGCCGACCAGCGCAAAGGGCGATGTGGACGCGTAGGGCCAGGTATCTGCATCAGACTCTACTCCGAAGAAGATTACCTAGACCGGGATCAATACACCCTGCCTGAAATAAAACGCTCTAATCTCGCCGATGTTATTCTGCAGATGATCAGTATGGACCTTGGCTCGCCTCTTGATTTTCCATTTATCGAACCTCCCCACCCCGGGGCCATCAGAGATGGTTACAATCTTCTCAAAGAACTCGGTGCACTACAAACAGACATGCAGCTGAACCAGACTGGTCAGTTAATGGCAAGACTTCCCATAGATCCGCCCATTTCACGAGTTTTAATTGCAGCTCGTGAGAACAACTGTGTGCGTGAAATAAAAATTATTGCTCCGGCACTCGCCATTCAAGATCCCCGAGTTCGCCCTGCTGATAAAGAAGCAGTAGCCGATGCAGCACACAAAAAATTTGCCCATGAACATTCTGATTTCTTAAGTCTACTCAATATCTGGGATCTCTTTCACGATGTTAAAGAAAAGGGACTTTCGTGGGGCCGGTTAAAGAAATTTTGTAAAAGCCATTTCCTTTCCTTTCAGCGTATGCGTGAATGGATTGATCTCCATGAGCAGTTAAGCAGAATTCTTGATCGTGAAAAAGGCTTTATTGATAATCAGAAACCTGCATCTTATCTGGCGGTGCATAGAAGTCTTTGCACCGGTTTCCTACGAAATATCGGATTAAAAAAAGAGAAAGAAAAGAAACTGTATCAAGGTGCCGGTGGCAAGGAATTCATGGTCTTCCCCGGCTCTCATCAGTTTCACAACTCTGGGAAATGGCTTATTGGAGCAACATTTCTGGAAACTAACCGCCTCTACGCCCTCACTGTCGCCAACGTGGAGGTTGAATGGCTGATTGATGCCTCCAACCACCTCAGCCGTAGATCTTGGTCTAACCCGCGCTGGCAGAAAAAAAGCGGCCAGGTTGTTGCCGATGAAAAAATAAGTCTCTTTGGTCTTATCCTCTCTGCCGACAGAATTGTGAACTTTGGCAGGACAGGAAAACAGAACCAGGAAGAAGCAAGACAGCTTTTCATTCAACAGGCCCTTCTCGAAAATGCAATTCAAGGGAACTATTCATTCCTGCAAAACAATATTGATATCCTAAAAAAATGGCAGGATACCGAAGAACGCCTCCGGAAACGTGATCTTGTCGTGGATGACAATACCCTTCATCTTTTCTACGAAAACAGACTACCGCCAAGTGTGTATGACAGATTTACTTTAAACCGCTTTCTTTCCCGCAAGCGAGATCAGAGTTTTCTCAATATGAAGGAGGAGGATATCCTTTCCCGCAGGCCGGAAGACCGGGAGTTACAGGATTTCCCGAAACACCTCCCTATGGGATCACACACACTTCGCCTCAGTTACCATCTGGCCCCAGGGGAGGAGGACGATGGAGTAACGGTTCGCATTCCAATGGATACGTTGGAGAGTTTTTCCGAATCCAGTTTTGAATGGCTTGTGCCAGGCCTTATTCGTGAAAAAGTAACTTTTCTCCTCAAAGGCCTCCCTAAACGAATACGGAAACATCTTATTCCGATATCAAATACGGTGGACCTGTTACTTGATGACTGCAGCCATTACAAAGGATCACTCTACCACGCGCTTGAGCTTGGAATTTTCAAAATGTTCCGTTTAAAGGTGGGGCGTTCCGACTGGCCAAAATCCCTCCCACCGCATCTCTCCATGCGATACCTTTTATATGATATCAGCGGTAGAACCGTTGCTACGGGAAGAGTGCTTCACAAACTTACGGAAAATATCAGTTCCGGACCGCCATGCAAAATCACCCCGGATAAAAAAACCAGCAACGCACTTGCACGATGGCAGAACAGACTCTTCCAAGGATGGGATTTTGATGGACTTGAGAGACAGATACCGCTCTTCACCTCAACCGAGGAAATTGCCGGCTATCTCTACCCTGCACTCCACGTTGAAAAAAATCGTGGCGGAGTGACCATAACCTTTGAATCTGATCGACGCACAGCGACACAACTCAACACTGGTGGAAGTTTATTTCTTTATCAACTCCACTTCAAAGAGCAGTTTAAAAGTCTTAAAAAATATAGTCACACTGCCCTCTCTGCTCCTTCATCACAGTGGCTTGTCGCCATGTTTGGTAATAGAACCAAATGCAATGACGCATTGCTGGAATTTATTATGAAATCTCTTTTCAGCAAACAGCTGGAAACAATCCCCGACAAGATAAGCTATGAGGAAGAGTTACAAAAAATTCAAGAGCTGGGACTTCACCGAAGAGGACGTGAAATCTGTGATGAAATGTTCCAGATTCTGCGCAAACGCAAAGAAGTGTCAAAGCACATTGAGCACTTTGCGGGACTTGCCAGAAAAAGCCATTCTTACAACAAAGCACAATATAAAGAGTACGAAACCCTGCTGGAAGATATTCTCACGGCAGATTTCTTAACCAACAAATCAGTGACAAACTTATCCGGCTGTGGTCGCTTCTTCCAGGCGCTGATTGTTCGAATTGAGCGAGCCCATGCTAATCCTGCCAAGGATCATGCTAAGGCCAGGGACCTTGAACCATATATAAACAGGCAAAAACAAATTCCAGAGGATATTACAGGCCTTCCTTTTGAATGCAGGGAGGCCATTTCTCTTTACTCTGCCATGGTAGCCGAGTTTCGGGTGGCGGTTTTTGCCCCGGAACTCAAAGGCGGGATACAGGTTTCGGCAAAAAAACTCAAAATGCAATGGCAACATCTGCAGTCTATCTGCCCCGGTATCTAAGGAAGAGTTTCTTTCCAAGATAATAACCGGTTTTTCTTGTCTTCTGTTCCTGAACAAAGAAAACGATCACTATTGATGGCGTCGTAAAAAGGTCTACGTTGAAATAGAATCGTAAAAATTCTTTAATGTTTAAAAACCATTTCACGAAGAAACACAGTCAGCCCCTCTCTCCTGCTCCTCATGCGTACCTGTTCTGGAATCAGGTCGGAATGATCAATTTTTATTACTGCCATTTTATATTCAATATGAGAGGCAAAACGGTTGTCAAGATACCAGGCATAGACAAGTCCCATAAGGAGTCCCGGTGGAGTGAATCCTTCACCGCCATTTACCAGGCGGGTAAAATGATGGTCATTGGCGGGATCCGGGATCATCCTTGCCAGAAGCAGATACTGGGCAAGAGCCTCATCACTGAAATAGCAATTTCTCTCGGCAGAAGAGTTCAAGTAGAGATGATACACTTTCCCAAGTGAGTTATTCTCTGCAACTACGGGACTAATTTCTTTGCGGGCAGCATAGTTCCCCAAAAGTGACTGGCCAAGTGCTACCAGAAATGCCACCTCAAGACTAGTCTCTGAGCTGAATTGATCCTGGCGAATTTTGACCATACTATCCTCGGGATCGTAAAAAGAATACACCTTGTCCCAGTTTTGATTCCTCTTCCATTTTTTATCAGCAATACACTGTACCCCCTTTACAAACAGTAGATGTTCCATGGGGATATCTTTATAGTTCCAGAGAATTTTCTGCAGGGTCTCCTTTATGATAGCGATTTTCTTTTTCGAGCACCCTGATAGTTCAATTTTGATACCCGCCAGAAAGTTTTTTATCTTTTCATAGCGCAAACAGGGAACCTGCATGGATGTGAGATACTTCCTGCCAGGAGCAGCGACTGATAATTTTTCAGGAGCAGCAATGGATGGAACAGAGAGCGTGGATGCTATGGCCCACAGGGTACGTACCACTAGAGCAAACTGTTTTGGATCATGTCTGATAACTCCATTTTCCCGTAGCGCTATCCTGGAATAGATGCCGCATTCAAGAGGAATTATCCCCTGCTCTCTCACCTCATCGCGATCAAGATATATCGGAATTTTTCCTTCCACCGCATAACTCTGGATCACAGTGGCTGGCACGTCTTTGAGTGAGAGACACAAAACCGTATCAAACAGTCCGTCAGTTCCTCCGGGGATATTGTGGTCATAGGCCTTTAAAAGATCTGAAAGAAGAAACTTTCGTTCCGGTTCAGATACACTGAGATCAGTTTCACCCGCCTGGACCCAGAGGTTGGAAACCAGAATTTTCAGAGCTGTCCTGTTATCCTTAACAGCTTCAGCAATCCTAGGAACTTGAAAAATAGGAACCAGTGAACTGTACAGGCTTCCGGGAGCCATGATCATAATATCGGCATTTTGAATAAGCACGAGAACATCCTCACTCACTTCCGGTTCAGCACAGAAATTAATCAGGACAGAGTCGACTGGATATCCCCGTCTGGCCTCACTTGACTTATGTTCCCCAGTTACCTGGACACCATTGGTGTAACGGATAATAAGTTCTGCAGGCACGTATGCACATGGCATTACAGCATGTTCATCGGCACCAAGGATGGAACAGAGTGAGGCAATTCCACGGTGCAGATTTTGACGTATCAGATCGGGTTCTCCGAGAAGCATCTCATTATTATAATGCTCAGGAATTCGCTCATAGATGGAGGAAACAAGAATAAGGTTGCCCAGACAATGGGGACGATTCAAAATAACCTGAAGACGAGGATCAATAAAAAGATTTTGAATAATCCGCTCTAGCAATCCGTAAATTACAGCAGGAAGAAGAATATCATCTCTGTTGATCAGTCCACTATCATGAAGCAGTTCCTGATAACTCGCTGGCCTTTTGGTAAATCGATAATTGAAGACGCGGGCGAGGATTGTAACGCACTGAACGGCCTCCCCCTCTGTAAGGGCATAATCCTCCTGAAGTTTAGCTAGCTGGATAGAGGAAAGCAGTACATGACGTATATCACCAAGAGCGATGAGTGGCAGATCTTTAAGCAGTTCACCCGTTGAACCGCCATCATCGGTTATACAGACAATGGATCTGGTTTTTGGAAAAAGCGTTTTTAATCCCTGGAAAGGATCATTCACCCAGGATTCAGCTCGGCTATCCCCTCCTATAATGGTTGAGAGTCCGGTACCGCCACCAAAGACAATTACATTCAACCCGGAAACCGGTTCCCGGATGAGGCTGTCTTTAACCTGTTGAAGATCGATTGCGGTATCCGGTGGAATCCCTCCTGGCACTCCGGCGAGGACGAGTTCCACCAGTTTTTCACGAATATCAGTATGTGGAAGCAGGTCCAGAGGAGACAGAGATTTCCGGTCTATCTGCCTGAGGCTATCAGCTACGCCGGAATACACAAATTCTGTTTTCTCTTCCACATTCACTTTCATTCAGTAGTGTCCGGTTAGGATTTTGCATGTTTTAAAATAATGAAATCTTCTCAAAACAAGGGTGTTTTTTTCTTGACAAATAAATAAATTTTCGCGGTCGATCTCCTTAAAAGGACAATCTTTTAAGGAGGTTACTATGGAATTTGTAAGATATCGCTCACGTCGATACGCAGTACCAGGACAAAAGCGAT
>Ga0208648_1002469_pt1 | contig 12878 bp, 10 predicted proteins | sample AntAceMetag02UKL_FD_184772 | JGI IMG/M metagenome (GOLD analysis project Ga0208648, IMG submission 184772) | Saline lake microbial communities from Ace Lake, Antarctica - Antarctic Ace Lake Metagenome 02UKL (SPAdes) (version 2) | ecosystem: Environmental > Aquatic > Non-marine Saline and...
ACTGCCAGGGATAACATGATGGATTCACCAAAATCCATTTCGCCGTTTCCGTTTCCACCGGCAATATCATTCAATAAAAATTCATCATACACAACATAGGGCCCTGTGGGTGGAAGCGCATCCAATGTACCCTGAAAAGGATATACAGTTGGCCCGGTTACCGTAATTGTAAATGTTTCCAGTACTTCGGCAGAGATTTCGATCTGCACATTACCTGAAGCATCAGTTGTTCCTGTAATAAAAGTATCATCACCCGTAACACAAACTATTGCCTTATCAACCGGAAGGCCGCTTGCTGTATGCTTAACAGTAAAATCAACCAGGCTGGTTCCGAAAGTAATCCTTTCAGGATAATCCACGGTTACATCAAGTGGAACTTCCTTCCAGATATGAATACTGGGGTCGCCCAAAACACAATAAATCTTGTAATGATACTCAACATCTGGATCTGTACCATACACGTTGTACAGGTAGAGTCGTCCACGTTCCAGCCCCTGCCCGGCAGTATTAAGCCCTTCGGTAAACATCCCCTTATAAATTCCCTTGTCAATTTTATTGTTGTAAGTAGTGTGTGTATTTCCTGCCGGCCCCACAAAAGCAGCCGCTCCTCTTGGGCTCGAAAGGCTTCCCTGTTCAATCCATGTTTCCCCAAAACTTTCGCCGGAGGCAAACATAGCTACACCACAACCGATACTTGTAACAAATGTCAATTTCTGACCATTTGCCAAATTTTGTACCTGTGAGTTGGTTAAGGGCGTACAGCTTGCCCACCAGCCGCTTGTCCAGCCTTCTCCCCGGTAGTTTAAGTAACTCCTGCCTTCGTTAATTGCATTTACAACATCAGTATTGCTGTAGGTACATCCTGGATCACTCATCATAGTATCGACTACAAAACCGCCATCCAAAGTCATTCGTTCGGCAGCATATCGTTTGGTCTCAATTTGTGAAGGGTAGGCATCGTTGGAGCAGCATATTCCTTTTTTGTACCAATCAGTACTTGCCGTATAGGGAGTTTTTTCGTACTTGATGAATTTATTGGTCATCACTTGCATCACATAATCACTCTCATTGGTAAAGCGGCCAAGCAACATCTCGGGAAAGAAATCATTGCCATCAATTTCAACATAAATGTTTTCAGCTAAATAACCACTACTTGTGTAGGTTGGGATAATACCAGCGTCACCAACAAGCAAAGCATAAGTCGGTGTTACTTCCCAGTTAAAATACGCGTCAGAAAGATGATCTTTGATGATATCCGGATCGGAAGAGTTGGCATTGATATCGCTGAATTTTGTGATGTGGATATCTATCCCGCTTTGACGTTTCCATTCGGCATAATTCTGGAAACTGTCGTAAAAATCATCCGGGATAATACACAACATGAGTTCGTGCCCGTTTTCCCTGCCGCCATAAGATTCGTCGAGCACACTTTGATAATTAAAAATAAAGCTCCTGTAAAGTTGTCCGTAAGATGGTGCTATTTCCTTTTTAGGAGTTGTTTTTGGGTTAATTATTTCCCCGGCCCCGTAATTGATTTTTACCGTGAGCGAAGTAGTTACCTGTAATTCCTTTTTTGCCGGATTATACCGGACAGGGAAAACAGATACCCTGGCTATGCGGAAATCCCTGAATATAGCCGGGGGATCCGCTTCGACAAATTCATTGGGGAAAATACCATTCGCGGCATAAGCATCTGCATTTTCGATGTAAGGTGTTTCCGGGTCGCCCTCAAACCAACTTTCCCTTGCAGGGGCAAGGTTTATATTTTGGAAAGTTTGGATTGCATCCGATTCCAGGATTTCAAATGAAACAGCAGCCTGGTCGGGTATGGCAAATGTTTTTGCTATGTACGGTAAGGCCGGCATACCAGATTTTGTAACAAAGGATTCAGATAATAAATCTACTACCTGGTATTCCTGTCCATTAACATCCATGTTTTTCAGGTCGAAACCGGAAATATCAATTTTAAAAACGCTGCTACTGTTGTCACTGCTAATCAATGTAACATCAGGAGGAGTTTGTTGTGTGCTTTTGTTATTCAGTGGTATCCAATCAGCCCTCATCACAAGAGGAACTAATGCGACGATAAGTAATACGAGTAAGTTTTTTTTCAGCATGGTATTTTATTTATTTTGGACAATCTATTTTTCTAATTTTTAATAGTATTTGCTTCACTCCATTAAAATGGTTAATTGATCAGCGAGATCATTTCAATGACCGAAAGCTTAAATAATATTTCAGTAAAACCCGCAACCTTTAACATCACCAGTTAGCGAAACCAAAGGAGATTGATGGATAGTAATTTGCTTGCGTGTAAACAGAGGCTGGATGGCAGTTAGAATAGCAAGTGTAGTTTTCCTCCTCATTGAGTCAGGTTATTAGTTTAAACAATGCGGACTACTAGTGGTTTACTAATAATCAAGCACATTATCAAGTTAGTTAATCTTTAAAGAGATTCCAAAAATAGAAAAACATTGATTTAGAACGAGAATAAAATACATCTGAAAAAAAATTACCTGCCTCGTTAATTGAACTTTAATTCGATTTGGGTTAATCGTATGAGACAATAAGGTTTTGAAAATGGACGTACAAGGTGCTATTTTTGGGAGAAATCCCTAGAGGGAAATATGAGGACTTATTTTGATGTGACAATCTATTTACTTGAATACAGCCAAAAAGGAGGTACGCTAATAAACTATGACATTGAAGCCAAATCCTTCAAATCGTTACAAAACATACCGTTTAAAGAGGTCGGCTAATTCATCTTCAGGATTGTGACATAATCCGGGATGGGTTGCTGAACATTGAAGAATAGTACTTTTAGCAGCGGCCAACCACCGGAATCGATCAGGCAATTCAAATTCCCCAATTAATCCTCCACGTGGTGCTCCTCCGCACACAGATTCCCAAGCCAATAAATACTCTTCAATAAGCTTAATATCCAACGTTTTTGATAAAGCCAAAAGCCTTTCATTATTGATAGAATATTTAATTCCCAGATATTTCTTTCGCTTAGAAAAAACAAGAACGCCAACATTGATGAACTCTTCCCGTTCAACCTTTGGAACTACCCTGATGATAGCAAACTCGTATGTAACTCTACTTTGCATCTTCGGCTTCTTTAGCTAAGGTATCAATTTTATTGAATCGAGTCAAGATAAACTCAACATAAGCTTCTCGCATCTCAGCTGTCCTTATCGAATAGCTATCATCTTCTAACCATTCTTCTGGTATTACAGAAACTATTTCCTCGATTTTTTTTATAGTAAGCAAGTTTTTAATTTCTTCAGATGCTTCTTTAAGTTGCTTTGCCATTCTGAGAAGCACATGATTTTTTACAAAGGGAAAAGTTCTGCTTAAATGATCTTTCCAGGTATCCCAATTATGATGAAAATAAAAAGCAGCACCATGATCAATCAACCACATTTGCCTATCCCAAATCAATAAATTGGTGTTTTTAGCTGTTCGATCAATATTGCTAATCATGCTATCGAGAATAACGATTTTTGAGGCAGTAAGGTAATCCACTCTTGGAACCAAAGGGTCGTAGGTAATGGCACTGGATAAATAGTGCATTCCCAAATTAAGTCCTATACTAAAATCAAGCAAATCCTGAATTTCTTCATCAGGCTCTGTTTTACTAAAAGAATCATCAAGGTTCATAAATACAATCTCGGGTACTTTCAAACCCATAGCTCTCGCCAATTCTGCTCCCAAAAGCTCGGCTATCAATGCTTTTTTTCCTTGTCCGGCCCCTCTGAATTTTAATACATAATTAAAATCATCATCAGCTTTTACAATGGCAGGGAGAGATCCACCCTCTCTTAAAGCTTGCTTATATTGAACAACGTTTACAGTTCGAATTTCAATTGTTTTCATCGCCTCGAAGATAGTAAAAAGTAAATTATTAATATTTAGAAATATGCATTACGGATCTTTTTTGCCAAGAAGTAAAAAAATGCGTTCGCAGTTCACTGAAGAAGTATATGTTTTTAAATCCTGAATCCACGCGTTGCTTAGCGTGGTAACTGTTGCTCAAGCATCTCTGTCAATATTTTTTTGTTTCCGGTTTGAGGACTATGGATTTTTTTCGGGTGAATGGAGCATGGTTATATTTTTGGGCATCATATATTTCTGTTGCCTTTGGATCAGGCCCAGGGCATTTTCGAACTTGAATGATATACCCTTGATTATTTTTGACTGTGGTGTGACACATTTTTGGGTATTCATGATCCGTACTATCTTCCGCCAGTCGTGGTTGATCCCCTTTTGTTTATACTGATATCGTTGGTATTTACCAGCCAGTAGGCCAAGTATTTTGTGATTTTCTTTACATCGTATCCGGTAATTTCACAAACAGATGAGTTTTCTTTGATCCAATGGCTGCTCTTGTTTTTTGAGGCAGGATACACCGCACGGCTGGTAAGGTGGGTCAAGGCCAAAGCTGTATTTTCTTCTTCCCAGCCCTTGTTTAAAAGGAATTCATTTATTCCAATTTTTTTGATGTTTCACGGCTGAAGGCTGGTCAATATGCTTTTTCTCTATCAATTGATGGTATAAGGATTCAATGTATTTATTTATTTCATCATCGTTTTCATCATCAAAGAGTTGATTGTCCAATCCCTCTATGCGCTGTGACAACCCTTTCTTCTCCAAAACTTTAAAAAAAATGGTCATTAGCCCTCGAAGGCTAACAACCATTTAAAAATTAAAATCAATATTTTAATATCTCTGATCCGTTTACACTGCAATTGGATTTTCCATGCCCATGGTCAGTGCAGCTTCATTCATCGGGATGAGCTTGTGGTATCTTTCGGGCAATGATTTTTTTAGACCCAAAATCACATTTTCAAGTTTAACAATTGGTTTAACTTTAAGGAAGGCACCAAGCACAATCATATTGAAAATCTTGGTGTTGCCCATTTCTGCAGCCAGGCGGGCACCTTCAATTTTGTAAATGTTGATGTCCGTCCGTGTTGGGTGCTGACTAATTCCATTTGGGTCGTAGAGCAAGAGCCCTCCGGGTTTTACCGTTGCCTCAAATTTATCCATCGACTGTTGGTTGAGAATAATGGCGGTGTCGTAATAGTTTAAAATGGGCGAACTGATGCGTTCGTCGCTAACAATTACGGTTACATTGGCAGTTCCGCCACGCATTTCAGGCCCGTACGATGGCATCCAACTTACTTCCTGGTCTTGCATAATTCCTGAATAGGCCAGGATTTTGCCCATCGACAAAACGCCCTGTCCACCAAAACCTGCTATGATTATTTCTTCGGTCATGATTTTTATTATTTTATCTTTCAATTCGATCAATTTGTAATAATTTATCAAGGCAATCTCAATGAATCTCCAAATTATCAAATTGTCACATTTTCAAATTAGTCTTTTTTAACCAGCTCCCCATCAACTTTAATATCACCCATCGGGTAGAACGGGAACATATTTTCAACCATCCATTCATTGGATTTTACCGGTGACATTTTCCATCCTGAGTTACAATTGGAAACAATTTCTATGAAGGTCAACCCTTTATTTTCTTTTTGTATCTCGAAGGCTTTGCGGACTGCTTTTTTTGTTTTTCTTACCGCTGCGGGAGTATGCACTGCATGGCGTGCCACAAAATAGGTCCCTGGTAGTTGGGCGACCAATTCAGTAATCTTTAATGGATTTCCCATTGATGGTAAATCCCGGCCATAAGGTGAGGTAGAAGTTCTCATTCCTTTAAGTGTGGTAGGGGCCATTTGTCCGCCTGTCATCCCATAAATCCCATTGTTGATAAAAATGATGGTGATGTTTTCGCCACGGTTACAAGCATGAATAGTTTCAGCTGTACCAATGGCTGCAAGGTCGCCGTCGCCCTGATAGGTGAAAACATATTTCTCAGGCATGGTACGTTTAACACCGGTTGCAACTGCAGGAGCACGGCCGTGTGCAGCCTGAATTATATCGATGTTCATAAAATCGTAGGCCAGTACCGAGCAGCCAACAGGGGCAACGCCAATGGTATCTTCCTGAATGTTCATTTCGTCCAGCACTTCCATGATGACCCTGTGCGCTGTACCGTGCCCACAACCAGGACAATAGGACAGTACATTATCAGTCATGCATTTGGTTTTCGTATAAACCAGGTTTTCTTCTTTTACAATATCCTTAATATCCATGATTAACCTCCGATAATTTTTTGTTCAAGCGCTTCCAGTACTTCTTCGGGCGAATGGATTATTCCGCCATAGCGGCCAAAATGTTCAACCGGAACACTGCATTCCACCGAAAGCTTAATGTCTTCAATCATTTGTCCGGCACTCATCTCTACCGAAAGAATTCCCTTCATTTGTTTTGCTAACTCAGCCATTGGCTTTGAAGGAAAAGGATAGAGAGTTATAGGCCGCATCAAACCAACTTTAATGCCTTTTTGTCGGGCCAGGAAAACGGATTTCTGTGCAATCCGGGCACTTGACCCATAAGCAACAATCAGGTATTCGGCATCTTCCGTATCAAATACTTCGTACCTGACTTCGTTTTTCTCCATCATGCGATATTTGGCCTGCAAATCATGGTTGTGCTGTTCCATTTTCGCTGAGTCCAGATCGAGTGAAGTGATGATGTTCCGCTCGCGGGAATCAGGTTTGCCTACAGTTGCCCAGGTTCCATTCAATGTATTTATCTCAGCTTCCGACCAACGTGATTTTTGGTCTTTCAATTCAACCTTTTCCATCATTTGGCCGATCATACCATCCGAAAGTATCATTATTGGAGAGCGGTATTTAAACGCCAATTCAAAGCCCAACTCGATAAAGTCGGCCATTTCCTGCACCGACGAAGGTGCCAGTGTAAGTAGCTTATAGTCGCCATGACCACCACCTTTTACCGTTTGAAAATAGTCGGCCTGCGACGGTTGGATCGTACCCAAACCGGGGCCACCACGAACAATGTTTGCAATTACGCAAGGAAGTTCTGCGCCGGCAATGTATGAAATACCCTCCTGATATAGGCTGATTCCGGGACTGGATGATGAGGTAAAAACTTTTTTACCACACGATGCAGCACCATAAACCATATTGATGGCAGCAAGCTCACTTTCGGCCTGCAATACCACCATGCCAGTGCGCTGTTCGGGCCGCTCCATCATCAGGTATTCAAGCACTTCGGACTGAGGGGTAATGGGGTAACCAAAGTATGCATCCACACCTTCGCGGATAGCGGCTTCGGCAATGGCCTCATTTCCCTTCATTAATTTTAATTCACCCATTTGTATATGAATTTTTTTCGTTTTTGATTTTATGCTGATTTTTTGACCCTATAAACCGAGATTACCCCGTCGGGGCAAACAATGGCGCAATTGGAGCAACCTGTACATGCTTCGGGATGAGCCATGTATGCATAATGGTATCCTTTGCCATTAACTTTTCTTTCCAGTTCGATGACATGTGTAGGGCAGGCCGGAATACAAACTTCACAGCCTTTACACTTTTCTACATCGACAACTATAGCACCTTGAACTTTAGCCATAAATATTGATTTTTATAAGTTTTTCAAAGTTTTTTTGAATGCACGAAATTAAGGTTTTTAAAACTATTCGTGCTCAATATGAATGAAATTTGCATGGATAAACACTAATTTTTACTGAGTATAAATTCCATCAGTAAGAATATGTAAGCCCCAAAGGTTTTTCAATCATTTGAGGATTTATTTGGCTTCTTTTTGCACCTGATATTTTTTGTATTTATTTAGCTGGTACTGGAATGAGACGAATCCAACTTGTAAGTAATTTCAATTGTGTCATTTAGCTTCGCTGTCATTAATTGTCATTTGCGCTTTGCGCGTTATTTTCTTTGCATTTAATGGCTATCAATGACCATTAAATGACCATTAATGACATTATAATTGGAAAAAGATTCAATTTTAGCAAATCTATCAATCACCTAAACAATTATTATTTTTTTAACTAAACCAGAGAATTATTTGTGATCTTCGTTAAATCTCTTCAGCCTGTCTTCCAGTTCATTAAACTGTTCTCTCTTAACCAGCGAAACACAAGCACGGATACCCTCACTGCGCTCACTTCCGGTGATATCGAGGGTTATCGCAGAAATGCCGTAGTACAAAAACTTTTCGAGCAATTCAGCCCCTGATAATCCCGGATAAGCAAATGTGAAGTAAAATCCATCGGCAATCGGTTCGTCCTCATCTTTGTCGTAAACAATGGTAAAGCCATTATCGGTGAACATTTTTTTCATGATCTTAGCTTTATGCCCATACTCTAACACCTCCTTGCGAAAATCAAGGCGGCCTTCGTTGACGGCTTTCAAAATTGCGGCAAGGGCGTATTGTGCCGAATGCGGTGTTCCGGAACTCAATGAGTAAATTGATCCAAAAATCATCGCGTAACCCACATTGTCCGATCTGTAATAGCGATGCAAGTCGGGAGCTGTGGTATCGAACAACTTATCCGAAATAACCATCATCCCCACACGTTCACCTGCATAACTAAATGCCTTGGAACTGGAAATAAGCAAAACCCAATTGTCGGTGTAATGTGCAACAGTTGGCTGGTAAGGAGGCTGGCCGGGAACTGAATAATCCTTGCGGAAATCCATGGCAAAGTAAGCCAGGTCTTCGATAACAATGATGTTGTATTTGGTGGCCAGTTCTCCAATGATCTGCAATTCCTTGTCGGTAAAACAAATCCAGGAGGGGTTGTTGGGGTTGGAATACAACAGGCTGCAGAAACGCCCTGTTGCAAGGTAAGACTCCAGTTTTTCCCTGAGCTTTTCTCCACGGTAATTATACACATCAAACGAGTCCCAGGCTTGTCCCATTACTTTAAGCTGCTGTTTATGCACCGGAAATCCGGGATCGAGAAACAGTGTCCCTTCACGTTCTTTGTACATCCTGTTGAGTGTTAGAAAACAGGCATAGCTTCCCTGCATCGAGCCAACGGTTGGCAGGCATCCTTCGGGGTCAACATCCACATTCATAAAATTCTTAACAAACTTCGACATCTCAAGCTTCAAGTCCGGAATGCCAAAAATATCAGGATAGATAGCTGCAACACCACGGTCCAACGCTGCCTTTTGGGCCTGTACGCCAATATCTGTTGGCGGAAGCCCGGGAATACCCATTTCCATTCTAACAAACTTTTCTCCGGAGCCCCGCTCAATCTGATCGACAAGCTTCTTTATTTCCCTGATGGTGGCATCACCAATACTTGGGAGTTTGCTCTCTTTTATTTTTTGGCTGACAATGTTAAAATCAATGGGCGTATCTTTCATGTGAAGGTGTATTTTTAGATGTAAATTTTGTAATGTTATTGAATTAACAAAGATAGAAAAAAAATGAAACGACAAGGGTTTTATGATTAAATTGATGTCAGAAATCCGATGAGAGATATCTATACATAGGAAAGGCAGGTTTGATTTGTTGTGTTAATTCAATCCTGGAAAAGTATCGGATATCACTCCTCTATTTTATCATTGTCGCATTTAAGCATTGTCGCATTCGCTTAATTCTGCATTCACTCATTCTATTCCAGGGTCGCTATCCCCTCGTGCATCGGGGTTTGCAACCCTTCCGTTCTATCATTTAAGCATTGCCACATTTTATCCTTCTATCATTTCCCTAATCCTCCCTGCTCTTCATCGAAGCAATCGAAAGTATTACCCCCAGCACAATTCCCAAAAGTGCCGCAACTAGAATCCTCACTTCAGGGGGCAATAGGAAATTGATGGTTTGTGCGGGTATCCAAAAAAATGGGATGGTTTTCATGATTACAAAATTCCATTGGACCTTCCAGTTCAGCCCTTTAAGGATCTTTGCAAAAGGGATCGGCTTGAACAAGCATTTCCATGAACCATTATTCGCCAGGATGTGTGTATCTGTAATTTTATGAAAGGTCATAAAAATGGGGGCAAAAAACACATTCATCGAAACACTTACTGCAAAGGCCGATAGGAGTTGTACGCCCGAAAGTGTCGTGAAAAAATCTTGCTTCAAAATTGCTGAAGGAGGATTGACAGAAAAATGAACGCCCATCACCTGCAACATCCGTGGGGCTCCTTCGCCAAAAATAATAAAAGCCATTTTGATGCTGATACCTAGAATACCCCAAACTACAGCACGTGGGATTATCCCAAAACCTTTTTCAAAATACTTCCCATGTCGGATTCGTAAACCTAATAGCTCGCCAAGTGTGGCAAGTATGGCAAACTTTATGAAACTGATAAGAAAAGGGAAATTACTATTGAAATCCTTATAGGAGTTGTAGAGATTATCGGAGATAAAAAAGGGGACAAAAATCAACAACAAAAACAGTACAAAAAAGGCATCGGATCTTTTCATTATATAAATTTTGGTTTTGTGGCTGCAAACTTATTTCATTAATTTGATTCAAACAGAGATTATTTTGCCGGAATCAAAATCATTTAATATTCCTTGCGTTATCAAGTATTGATAATGAAATCTGTTGAGATGAACATGAAAGGAAGTGCACGTTTTCCGTTTTCCGTTTTTATATTTGCAAGCCTGTTGGCCACATTCATTTTTACTTTTAGCGCCTGCGAAAAAGAAGATACAAGTGAGTTTGTTAGCCAGGCCGAGGTAGTGGCTGAATATGTGCGTGCCGAAGATTACACAACAAATTTATTTGGCCTATTGCACAGTAGCATTTACGATACGGCATTGATCAATAACGGGCAGGCAATTATCGACAGTGTATTTATTACCTACCAGGTGGACACCATTTCAGGGATTGCCACCTTTCTTTATGATTTCGACTCACCCAATCAACCTTCAAGTACCAAAAGCGTTTATAGCGGACAGGTTATAGCTAAACTATCGGAACCTTTTGAAAATACTGATGCTGTAATGTGGGCAAGCTTTAATAATTATATGGTGGAGGATTATTTATTGCAAGGTGTTATTTATTATGAAAATACTGGGGAAACCATTGAAGGCAGCAAGAAGTATTTGTTGCAATATAGTGTGGAAGTACACTTGAACAACTCCAGGTTACTTGCCACTAATCCGAGCAGGGATCTTTTTTGGACCGATGGTTTTGATACGCCTTCTGATTACACTGATGATGAATTTTTGTTAACCGGAGGTGCCGATGCCACCTATTATTATCCCACCTATCCTGAATCAACTGTTCTTATAAATGTCACATTTACCGAAGATTGGATGCTTGGTATTTCCTGCTCCAACTATTTCAGGGATGGCTCTTTTGATGCCATTTTATCCAGTGAAACACCCACCCAAGCCCTCAACGGCGAATTCCTTGATGCTGACTACGATAACTGCGCAAATAAAGTAATGATTAAAAATTCTGATGGTAGTTTGGGATATCCTTATTATCTTTGATTCTGATAATTGATATTTTCGCTTCACAAAATACCACCTTATGAGAAAAAAACTACTGCTGTTCTGTGTGCCTTACTTGCGACAAGCGATTTCCTTCATTGCCATTTTACTAATTATCTTCAGTATCATTTCGTGCAATAAATTCAAGGATGATTTTGATTTTTCAAAAGTTGCCACACCCGGTTGGAATCCGGAATTTGCTATTCCACTCATCAATTCCACACTTACCATCAGCGACTTTTTTGAGGATTCAAGCAACTTATTTATCCAGGTGAACCCTGATAATTCGCTGAGTTTTGTTTATGGAATGGATGAATTATTTTCGCAGAAAGCCGAAGATATTATCAGCGTGCCCGAACAAAATTTTAGTTTTCAATCACAGGTTGACATTCCACCGCTTCTACCAGGAGTTTTTGACACCCTTGCGCTCGATTACAGTTTTCCATTTATTACCGATACCACCGGGCAGAGGTTGGACAGTATTATTTTGAAAAACGGGGATATGCGCCTCAACTTTAAAACCAACCTTAACCGCGACGAGGCATCTGTAAAAATTATTATACCTGATATCGTGCATGCTCAAACAGGTGAATTCCTTCAAATGAATGTTATTTTAAACAACCCCGGTGGCCAGAGTGAATGGGTCGAACATGAGGAAAATATCCCCATTAGTGATTATAAGATTTTACTCAATCAAGAGGGGGATGCTTTAAATGAACTTAATTTCCTGGCTGAAGTGGTAATGCACGGCGACATTAATCCCGACCTTTCGCCGTACGATTTTATTTTGAGCGGGGATATCCGGGATCTTGAGTTTGAAAAGATATTTGGTTATTTGGGCCAATACGAACTCAACTTGAATGATTCGTTGGAATTCAGCATTTTCGAGAAAACACTTACAGGTGGGATTGAGCTCGGTACCGGAACAATCGATGTTTGGGTGGACATTAAAAATTCATACGGGGCAACGGTTACAGTGGATGCCGACGAGTTTTATGCCTATTCCAAAGTCAACCCACCTTACCTTGTTGATATTAATTTGTTTGGCCAGGGTGTGCCCAACATTTTTGCCATTAACGCACCAGACTTTCAGCAAGTTGGGCAAACCATCGAAACCAACCTGGATTTTAGCAACTCCAATCTTGCCCAAGCTTTTAACATCGCGCCCGAAATGCTGCATTTCGATTTTATGGCTATAACCAATCCGCTGGGTGACACACTTGCCTCAAACTTTATTCTGGATACCAGCAGGATATCGCTGGGCATGGATGTGGAAATGCAGTTGTTTACTTCAATAAGCGACTTCATTGTGGAAGACACAATCGACTTTGATTTAAACAGTAATGCAAATGAAATAGGTAGCCTGCTCATCCGCCTCAACACAGTAAACCGTTTTCCGCTGAATGTTGATGTTCAAATATATTTTGCTGATGACGATTATAACATCATCGATTCGTTAATAACCAACACTGATGAACGAATACTTGTGGGGGCACCGGTATCGGGCCCACCTGAAT
>Ga0208648_1002472_pt1 | contig 12871 bp, 8 predicted proteins | sample AntAceMetag02UKL_FD_184772 | JGI IMG/M metagenome (GOLD analysis project Ga0208648, IMG submission 184772) | Saline lake microbial communities from Ace Lake, Antarctica - Antarctic Ace Lake Metagenome 02UKL (SPAdes) (version 2) | ecosystem: Environmental > Aquatic > Non-marine Saline and Alkaline...
TAATTTCGGCATTATATATGGAATGGGTCCCAGGAAACTAAGTGAGGAGTTGGACATAGACCTTAAGACGGCCAAGGATTACATCTCGACATATTATGAGAGGTATCAGGGCGTGGTAAGATATCGGGAGGAGATGATCAAAAAGGCCTCTCTAAACGGGTATGTCACAACCCTTTTCAACAGGAGACGGTATCTGCCTGATATCCAGCACGCAAACAAACGGATTCGCTCCGAGGCAGAACGGATGGCCATCAACACGCCTATCCAGGGGACGGCTGCTGACCTGATCAAGAAGGCGATGATCAATATCCACAAACGATTAGGGGAAGAGGATTTCAGGTCTAAAATGCTCCTCCAGGTCCATGATGAACTCGTATTTGAGACGCCGGAGGAGGAGCTGGAGAGGCTTGTCCCGATGATCAAGGAAGAGATGGAGGGGGTTTTCCCCCTGAGGGTGCCCCTGAAGGTGGATATAAACAGGGGAAAGAATTGGGATGAGGCGCATTAGGAGTGGAAGTGACTAAAGTGAACTAAAGTGACTAAAGTGCCTAAAGTCCGATATCAAGAGACAAATGACGAGTGACAATGGATACAGGATACAGGATGCAGGATTCTGGTTACGTTCCTTGCGCCTTATGCCTTACGCCTTTATTTAGATGCAGAATGACAAATGACAAGTGACAAATGACGAATGACAATCGCACCCATATCTTCGGTCCGGTTCCTTCGAGGCGGTTGGGGCTGTCATTGGGTGTGGATCTGATCCCGGCCAAAACCTGTACCTTTGACTGTCTTTATTGCGAGGTGGGGAGGACCACTAACAGGACACTCCAGAGGAGACCTTATGTGCCTGTCAGTGAGGTGTTAGAACAGATAAGGCAAAAGCTTTTGGTTTGTAAGCCGGACATCATTACCCTTGCCGGTTCAGGCGAACCTACTCTCCATTCGGAGATCGATCAGATCATTGATGGCATTAAGGCATTCACAGATACAAGGGTTGCGGTTTTGACCAATGGTTCTCTGTTTTGGGACGAAGCGGTCCGGCGGCGCGTCCAGGGCGCAGATATTATCATGCCAACCCTGTCCAGCGCATTTGATCAGACCTTCAAGAGGATTCACAGACCCCACCCTGAACTTGACCTTGGCACTATTATTGAGGGCTTGAAGAGTCTGAGAAAGGAGTACCATGGCCAACTGCTCCTCGAGGCGGTCTTTCTATCCGGGATCAATGATACTGAAGAAGAGGTTGAGGCGTTAAAGGATGTGATTGATACAATCTGCCCTGACAAGATCCAGATTAACACTGTGGTGCGACCTCCTTCTGATTCACGTGCCAAATCCCTTGACAGAGAGCGATTAGAAGAGATAAAGCTCCTCTTTGGCGAGAATGCAGAGGTAATCGCTGGAACACCTTTTGCTAAAGAGGGGTTGAGCGAGCAATCCTCTGCCAAAAGCCTCTTGGACACAGTTAAAAGGAGGCCCCTGCGGGCTATTGATATCGTGAATTCTTTAGATCTCGATTCTGATGAGGTCGATGATCTCCTAAAAGGCCTGCTCATCAAAGGATACATACGCAGGCAGGAGCATTCCGGAGAAATTTTTTATCTGAGCAATGAAAAAGATGACTGATGGTCTCATAAAAAGTCTCCAAGGCCGTCACTCCCGCGAACGCGGGAGTCCAATGTCGCCAGACGGGATCCCTGGATTCCCGCGTGCGCGGGAATGACGAAAACGGGTGGGTGACTTTTTACGAGACCATCAACACATAAACAAGAAAGCACAACCACTTAACAACTTAACTGCTCGACCACTTAACGAGGTCTGTATCTGAACAGTGAAGAAGATGACTGATAGGAAAAAAAATAACACCATAGATTCAGAGAAACTTTATGCGGGCATTGATGCCGGGTCTGTCAGCCTCAATTGCATTGTCATCAACCACAAAAAAGAGATCGTCTTTGAGGTGCCCTACGGTCGTCATATTGGCAAAGTGGATGAAGGAGTCTTAGCCCTTATCAGGGGCCTCTATGACAGATTCGGGGAGGAGAGGATCGAGTCCGTATCCTTTACCGGGAACCATGGCAAAAAGCTGAGTGAGAGATTAGGGACCTTTTATGAATTCGAGACGATCAGCCAGGTGGTTGGTGCCGCGTTTATAAGACCGGATGTCAGGACGATCATCAGCATGGGGGGGCAGGATACGGCCCTGTTTCAGATAAGTCAGTCCACAGGGGATTCTCCGGGCGAATGGGAATTGGAATATTTTAACACAAACGGTCCCTGTGCCTCCGGGACCGGGTCTTTTATTGACCAGCAGGCCCAGAGATTGGCCACTGCCATGTATGAAAAGTCAACAGACATTTCCCAGGATCAGATCGACAGGATCCTCTCTGACTTTATCAATCTCGGCATCAAGAGCGAGAGCCCTGCCAATGTGGCCTGTCGCTGCACCGTGTTTACAAAGTCAGATATGATTCATCTCCAAAACAGGGGAGAAAAATTAGAGGATATCATTTATGGCCTGCACTTGGGGAATGCCAGGAACTATATGAGCACCATTGTCTCCAACCGGACCCTTGAAGAACCGATTGTTTTTGTGGGGGGACTTTCCTTGAACCAACTCCAGGTAAAGGCCTTTGAGGAGTATTTCCCGGGGTTGGTTGTGCCGCCTTATAATACCTCCATAGGCGCCCTCGGGGTTGCATTGGAGGCCATGGAATTGAGCCAGAGCGATAATAAATCAGGGAGGAGTGGCCCTGTGGCCCTGAACTTATTAGAGGATTTGGCCTTTACCAAAAAGCTTTCTGTGCCAATAGCCCCAAGACTGACGCTCAAGAAAACCCTCTTTCCGGAGACAAATGAGGTCCCGAAAAGGTCTCTGAAAAGAATTACCAAGACCTATTTGGGTATCGATATCGGTTCTACCACCACCAAATATGCCCTTATCAACGAGGGGGGCGAGATTATTCACAAACACTATGTCCCCACCCAGGGTAAACCGATAGAGGTTACACAGGACCTGCTCGCGTATCTGCGCGCCAAGGTGGGTCGGAAAATCGAAATCTTGGGGACTGCCACTACCGGCTCCGGCAGGAACGTTGTTGGAGATTTCCTGAATGTTGATCTCATCATAGACGAGATAACGGCCCACGCAAGGGGCGCTGTGGAAATAGACCGGGAGGTGGACACGATATTTGAGATCGGGGGCCAGGATTCAAAATATGTCTATATATCAAATACTTATCCCCTTGATTTTGATATGAATAAGGTCTGCGCGGCAGGCACTGGCAGTTTTCTACATGAATTGGCCAACAAATATGGGATCAATATCGTAGGAGAATTCCAGGAGATTGCTCTGTCATCCAAGGCGCCTGTAAAATTGGCTGAAAGGTGCACCGTATTCATGGAGTCAGATCTTGTATCCTATCACCAGAAGGGTGTGGCGAGAAACGATCTGATAGCCGGATTGTGCTACGCCATAGTCTTTAACTATCTCAATCGTGTGGTTGAAAAAAGGAAGATCGGCAAAAGGGTTATGTTCCTCGGTGGGCCTTCCCTGAATAAGGGGGTTGTTGCCGCCTTTGAGGATGTCCTCGGACGGGGTCTGCTGGTCCCCAAACACAGGGAGGTCTTGGGGGCATATGGGGCCGCTATCAGTATTCAGGAAAAGATGCACCTTGAAAACAGAACCGGGACCACGTTCAGGGGGCTGGACAGCGCCATAAATGACCGCATGGATTTCAAAGAAAAAATATGCAGTGCAGACCCTAACTGCCATAACCAATGTAAACTCAAGATCTATGACTTTGATGGTCGTCGCAGCGTTTGGGGGGGGGAATGCGGACGCTATGAATTGACAAGGGGCAAGGGTAGCAAAAAAGAGGATTTCTTTGCCTTAAGACAGGAGATATGGCAAACATACATGGCCGGGGTCTACGAGGAGTTGAAAGGAGAGCCTATAATGGAGGTTGGGGGACGTCCCACTGTTGGGCTGCAGAGGGCGCTCTACGGTCACCAGAACGCTGTCCTGTGGGCGCATTTCTTTGACAAACTTGGATTTCGGCTTGTGCTGACGCCTCCCACCAACACCCATATCTCAAAGATCGGGATCGAGACCATGGTGTCAGAGACATGCTATCCCGTGAAGGTCTCGCATGGCCACGTAAAAGAGCTGATTGGGAAGACCCAATATCTCTTTATCCCGACCATGATCAACATGGCCACCCCTGAGCCTTCGGAAAAGGGCTCTCTCTGCCCTATGGTCCAGTCCAATTCTCACATGGTCCGGATGGCCTTGCGTCCTGACCCCTCGTCAGTCTTGAAGCCGATTATTCATCTCAAATACGATCCCGAGACGCTCACCTTGGAGATAGCGGATCAGTTGACAGCAAAACTTGGGGTTGGCAGGGGGGAGATAAAAAAGGCCCTTTATTATGCATTGGAAAGGGAGAAACAGTTTAACAGGGCGGTTCACAAAAAGGGAAAGGAGATCCTCGAAGATCATAACCCGGGTGATCCCCTCGTAGTGGTGACGGGCCGGCCATACAACCTTTATGATGAAAGGTTGAATTTGAGGTTAGGCCGGAACCTGGCAAAGATCGGAGTCTCTGCCCTCCCCATGGATTTTATAGACGTCTCTCATATTGACCTCTCTGATTTCCCCGCCATGTATTGGGGTCTGGGGGCTCAGATCTTGAGGACCGCCAAATTCGTGGAGGCCCATGGGACGTATTTCGGTCTTCATTTGACCAATTTCGGGTGTGGAGCAGATTCCTTTATAGAGCATTTTTACAAACATATCATGGGTAGCAAGCCCTATCTGATCTTAGAGTTAGACGAACATAGCGCCGTTGCAGGAGCCATGACCAGACTTGAGGCGTATAAGAACGTGATAGAAAACAGTATGCAGAAGCAGCAGACAGACTTAAAATTGGATTTGAAGGTGGCTAATTAGATGGAAGCAGGAAAGGTAATTGATTTTCAGTCCTTGACTGAAAAGGTAGGACGGTTCAACCTGACCAACAAAATCTGCCTGATTCCTGAGATGAACAGGATCGGGTCGCATTTCCTGGCAGCGGTCTTCAGAGGATTTGGCATTAATGCAAAGATAATGGATACCTACAAGGGTCTTGATCTCGGCATGGAGTATACTTCGGGGAAAGAGTGTTACCCCTGCCAGATTACCATGGGAGATATCCTTTACTATATGCAGGAGGAAGCGAAACGCTTAGGGGACGATTTTGATCCGGAGGATTACATCTATTTTATGCCCGAGGCAGACGGGCCATGCCGTTTCGGGATGTACAACAAGTATCAGAGGATTGTCCTTGATTCTTTTCCTGACCTGGACAGACTGAAGATTGTCTCCCTTTCCACAGAGGACGGGTATTCCCTGTCAGGTATAATTGAAGACAGCCGTGTGAGGGACCTCAGAAAGGCGTCTTATTTTTCTTTGGTTATAGGGGACGTCTTAGACAGATTGCTATGGAGGATCAGGCCCTATGAAAAGGAGCCCGGATTAACCGATGACTTTATCGAGCACTCCATGCATCTCATGGAGGAGATCTTAGAGCGACTCGGGCCTACCAAGAATTTTAATAAGATCCTTGATAAATTAGAAGAGATAATAGAGGAAGGTAAGGGAATTATTGACTCGGCAGTGCCCCGTAAGCCACTTATAGGAATTGTCGGCGAGATCTATTTGAGAACGCATGTGCATGCAAATCAAGATGTAATCAGAGTCCTGGAGGGATTCGGGGCCGAGGTGGTGAACGCCTCCATTGCCGAATGGGTGAATTACACGAGTTACGACGGTCTCAGAGAGGCCAAGACGGGATTTGGACTTGCCCTGAGGCAGTTCCGTCTAAGACCAATGAAGAAATATCTGAAAGATATTATCAGCTTTGGGGGAGATCTTTTTTATCAGGAGTTCAGACAAAAGAAGGTGTACAAACGGGTCAGTCCCCTGATTGATCTGGCAGAAGACCACAGAGTGGGCCATCTTGAAAAGACTTTGATGAAAGAAGACCTGCTCGATTTTGACATAGGTACTGAGGCCTGCTTAAGCATCCCCGGAATAATAGAGTATGCCCGGGAAGGATACAACGGTGTGGTGAATGTTTATCCCTTTACATGCATGCCGAGCACCATCACCTCGGCGATTGTAGGACCTCTCATGAATGATCTTGGGATCCCTTACTTAGATACCCCTTACGATTCCAGCACCCAGCCTGGCAGGGAGGCTGCTATCCGGACCTTTATGTACCAGGCGAATCAGCACTTCAAACGGAACGGGAGAAAAGATCGGAAGTTAACTAATAACCAATAACGAATAACTGATTCATCGTTAGGAGAAAAACGATATATGGCAACAAAAAAAATGCTTATCAATGCGGTTGAGGAGGAAGAGTACAGAATCGCAGTGATCAAAGAAGGATTGTTAGATGGGTTCTACATTGAATCCACCACGGCAGAGCAAAAGACCGGGAATATTTACAAGGCAGTGGTGGAGCGAATAGAACCGAGCCTGCAGGCATGCTTTGTTGATTACGGGAGCGACAAGAATGGTTTCCTTTCGGCCCATGATATTCATCCGGAGTATTATTTGGCCGGACAGGAACCTTCAAAGGAAAAAGCCATTCCACCCATAGAAAAGACCTTGAAAAGGGGACAGGAACTCCTCGTACAGGTAACAAAAGAGATGCCAGGGCACAAAGGCGCCCAGTTGACGACATATTTATCCATTGCCAGCCGGTACTTGGTCCTGATGCCCGGGAGCAAGGGCGGAGTATCAAAGAAGATTGAGGAGGAAGATGAGCGGCTCAGGCTGAAAGCCATCATGGGGAAGTTTAAGCTTCCTGAAGGTGTGGGATACATTGTGAGGACCGCTGCCCTGAAACATAACAAGAATGAGCTCTCGAGAGACCTCAACCGCCTCTTGAGGATGTGGAAAAATATTAAGAAAAATGTGAAAGATGCCTCACCGCTTTCCCTTATACACAAGGAGCAGGATGTCTGTTTGAGGACCTTGAGGGATTATTTTAACAGTGAGATCGGTGAAGTGCTCGTAGATGATAAAGAAACCTTTGCCAAAGTAAAGCGATATATGAAGATCATTTCTCCGAGGCATCAGAGAAGGGTCAAACTCTACAAGGAGAAACGGCCCATCTTTGCCCAGTACGAAATAGAGAAACAGATCGAGTCTGTTTATCAGAGCAGAGTCACTTTGAAATCCGGTGGTTCTATTGTGATCGACCCCACAGAGGCGTTGATCGCCATAGATGTAAATTCCGGGCGTGGAAGGATCGGGAAGAATATAGAAACCACGGCGTTTAAGACCAATATTGAGGCCGCTCAAGAGATTGCGAGACAGCTTCGTCTGAGGGATATGGGCGGGCTTGTGGTTATTGATTTTATTGATATGAGGGACAAAAAGCACAACAGGGAAGTAGAGAAAATGGTGCGGGAAGCGACAAAAGATGACCGTGCCAAGATAAGCATATCCAACATCTCCAGATTCGGGCTTCTCGAACTTTCGCGTCAGAGACTGAGCCCTTCAAAGGAGTCAATGACCTATCAAAAATGTAATTTCTGCCAGGGCCGCGGAATTGTGCCATCCGTGGAAGCTGCGTCTCTATCGTTTTTGCGTCAGATCAGAATGGGTGTATCGAGAAAGGGGATCTCCCATGTCCAGGGATCGTTCTCAGTGGAGGTGGCGGCCTATATCCAGAATAAGAAGAGGAAAGATCTGGCCGAGTTAGAGTCTCGTTACGGGGTAGGAATCAATCTTCAGGCCGACCCCACTATCCCGCTTGGAAACGGCAGCTTGGAGTTTATCAAGGAAGATCAAAACTGAAATCCAATCCCCGAACCCTGAACTGTGACGTCTTAAGAGCTAAGTTGTTTTGAAAGATGAACGTCGAACATCGAACATCGAACGTCCAGGTAAGCGAAGACTCCGACATCGAATGAAAAACAAATATCCAATAATGAACATTCAACCACGCCAAGGCGTGGTTTCTTTTCAGCTGTTTTGATATTCGTAATGAAGATCCTAATTAACCCTTTTGTTTCCTGTAAAATATCATCTAATAGTTCAGGCTTTTTTGAGTCTGTTTCTTCTTCTTTTAGCATTCAAAATTCGATGTCGGAGTCTTCGCTTACCTGGACGTTTCCCGCTGGGGGCGGGATTCGATGTTCGATGTTTATCTTCTATTATTCATCTGCCCTCATTCAACGTTTTACGCCCTGACCTCAACGAACTGGTACTAAACATGTTCAACAACATCATCTACTTCATTGTAGTTCTCCTCATATTCAACATCAGCTATTCCGATTCTCCGCCTGAGGATTTTTTATTTTCTACGCTTATCCCGCTTTTTTTGAGCTGGGCGTTTTTTGCTATCTACAGCGGCAAGATTTTTGGTTCCCTGCTCAAGCGACTCAGGGAGAGAGGCGGGGATGACGGAGTCCTGACCGACCAGTACCAGCGGATAACGGTCAGGCTTTCTGTCCTGAGCATAATCCTGTTCGCCTTGGCAGTCTATTTCTTTAACCTGAAACAGTGGCTCAATCTGATCCCGGGTTTCGGGAGTTTTTCCGTATTGCAAGGGGTCCTTGCCCTGGCCCTGTTTTTCTTTTATCTGTGTACGATCTGGTATCTTGGCTATCCCGTTTACAAGACAATTTTCCGGGTGGCTATCACAAGACGATCGTTCATCCGGTCTAACTTCAGATTCAATCTTCCCATCCTGTTTCCGTGGTTAGCCCTTTCTCTTGTTTATGACCTCCTTGCCCTTAGTCCATGGGCCGGCCCCGACTCCTTCCTGAACAGCATCTACGGGCAGATCCTCTTTTTCGCTATTTCTATTACCCTGTTAATGGTCGTTATGCCCAAATTTATCCAGTACTGGTGGGGGTGCAAGCCGCTCGCCTCATCAGAACGGGGACGTCAATTGGATCTCTTCCTCAGGCAGATGAGATTCAAGTACCGGACTCTCCTCACATGGCCGATTTTCGAGGGTCGGATGATGACGGCAGGCATAATGGGGATCGTTCCCCGTTATCGATATATACTTGTTACCGATTCCCTTTTGGAAACCCTTTCCTTGGAAGAACTCAAGGCGGTGCTTGCCCATGAAATGGGGCACGCCAAGTACAGGCATCTCCTCTTCTATATCCTTTTTTTTGTCGGCTTCATGGTTGTTTCCTTTGGGCTGAGCGATTTATTTGTTTCCTTGGCTTTCTTGAACCCTCATATTATCGATCTGCTTTCGGGCAATGACTCCCGGTCCATAAGCCTCTTCTACCTGATGATGTCTGTGCCCATGCTGGTAACCCTGTTGATCTACTTCCGCTATGTCATGGGTTTTTTCATGCGCAACTTTGAACGCCAGGCCGATCTCTATTCCGCTGTAGCCATGGGGACCCCAATGCTTACTATCAGCTCCTTAGAGAAGATTGCCTTTTTCAGCGGGAAGAGTCGGGACATCCCTAACTGGCACCATTTCAGCATCAAGCAAAGGATCGACTATCTCTTAAAGGCGTACCGGGAACCGGGACTGATAAAGAGACATAATCGCTTTGTTTTGAAATCATTTCTGGTCTATCTCGTCTGTATCTGCTCATTAGGCTATCTCCTGAATTTTGGTCCTGTGAAGCAACAGATGAGGTACATGATAATAGAAAGGGCGCTTAACCAGGAGATCCTGAAAGAGCCAAATAATCTTGATCTATACCAGCAGTTGGCAATGGTTTACCAGTGGATGGGGAAAGACCGGGAGACGATTGATACCTATGAGCGAATTATCAGCCTTGATCCCAAGCGGGCCGTTGCACTGAATAATCTGGCCTGGGTCCTGGTTACTACTCCCGATGAGAGATTGAGGGACCCTGACCGGGCGGTTGATCTTGCCAGGAGGGCCGTGGCATTGGATAGATCACCGGGGTTTCTCGATACGTTGGCAGAGGCCTGCTTTGCAAAGGGGCTTGTGCAGAAGGCGATCAAGACCATTGAAGAGGCAATCGCCACCGCAACCGAGAACAGGAGTTACTACGAGAAACAGTTGAGGAGGTTTTTAGACCCTGGAAACTAAAAAGGGGAAAACCTGTGTCAGGACCAATTTGAAGGTATATGCCCGGTCTCTTTCGGATATGGTGTCGCATTCCTATAATACTGAATTCCTGAGCTCGTGAACGCTTGCGATTTTTCATCGAGTTTCTCCCCCTAACAAAAGAGAATTCAAAGGCCAATGGCCGGAAAGCCTTTATTAATACTGACTGGCCTCCGGCTCGTTCGCTGTTCGCTGATTATGGGAATAAAAATTTATATCATAGCGATCTTAATGGCGGGGTTCGGAGGATTATTTTCCACAGTACGAATTGCCATGTGCTTCAAAAGAATGGGAACCCAGATTTTTATCCTGACCGCGCTTGTCCTGATTTCACCACAAGCCAACAGCAATGCAGAGGCCTGGACATTCGCTGTGGTGGGAGATTCCCGAGGCAATGGTTACACCTATAAGGATGGGGTAAATTGGAAAATACTGAAAAACATTGCAGAGAATATCAAAGACAATAAGTGCGACCTGGTGGTCTTTCCGGGGGATCTTATTCAAGGTAGCACAAAGCACTTAGAGCAATATAAGAGCTGGAGGAATGCCATGGCCCCGGTCTTAAACGCCAGGATTCCTGTCTACCCTGTCCGAGGAAATCACGAAGAATGGGGAGATGCAAATGGCACCCATTATAAGACTTTTGTTAATACGGCGCTGAAAATCCCCCAGAACGGCCCTCAAGGCCCTCCCGACGAGAGGTCCTTCACATACAGTTTTACGCATAAAAATGCCTTTTTCGTGGGCTTGGATGAATACTTCCATCGCAGCGGTAAGAGGCACAAGATTAACCAGGCATGGCTGAACACGCAGCTTCAAAACAACGATCGAAATAAGCACCCTCATGTCTTTGTTTATGCACACACCCCTGCATTCAAAGTGAGCTGCTCCAGCAGTTCAACAGGCGCTCTTTACGACGATCCGAGCGTTCGCAAAAACCTGTGGACAAGCTTGCACGGTCATGGCGTGAGAGCTTACTTCTGCGGACATGTCCATTTCTATACGGCCAACATGATAAAAGGTTACGGTACCCCAGAATTATATCAGATATGTAACGGTATCGGAGGTGCCACACTGGATCCATATGAGGGCAACATAGACAAGAATCATGTAATAATTGGGAAAGACAAACATGGGGAATACCGCAATGTTGTTGAAGCCAAAAACATAGGCGGGCATTACGGCTATAACCTGGTCCATGTTGATGGTAATAAAGTCAGAATTGATTTAATGGTGTGGCACAACACGAAAAAATATTGGGAAACAAAGAAGGGGATTTATAAAGGATCTTATACTGTTAATTAATCGCGAGGTCGAGCCGCTTTGGGGCATTATAATGGGTACGGAGGCGATTCGCATCCAATGAGGATCTTACCCCACTTGAGGTACTATCTAAGGCCTAACCATTGTTCTGCAGTTCTTGCTTTTTCGGGCGGTCTGAAAAGCATGACTTGTGTTTAAATCCTTCTGTTTTATTCAACTCCATCCAATGCAACCTTTCCTATAAACCCAGCATTGGCGCTACCCCGAGTAAAACAGAAGGTTACATCTGGCAGTCTTAACCTGCTGTGTGTCTGAAAGGCTGCTCTTTTTTTGATTTTCATCTCTCGTTTTTGTTATTTCTTTGAACCGGGCTTATCCCTCTTCTTTAAACATCTCTTATCCTCTCGAACAATCGCACAGACACCAGGATTGTCAACTTCTTTGCAGTTTGAATGATTATATAATGGGCATTCGGGATATTTCTTTGACATTATCCTTCCCTTCTTTAACTAATCGACATCTCTATGATTTTCTTCATTTTTTCTTTTTGTTGAGATTTTCTCTTAGAGTTCTGGAGCATTTGAAAGTCACAACCCGTCTCGAATCCAACATTAGGCCATTCCCGGTGTGAGGATTTCTTCCTCTCCGCATATTTTTATCCTTGACGCAAAATTTGCCGAATCCGGAGACCAGAAGATCTTCACCTGATTCCAGGGTGTGCTTGATGATTCCCAGGAGGGACTCAAGGGCGGATGTGGATTCTTGTTTTCGGAGATCTGATTGTTTGTAAATTGAGTCGATCAGGTTGGCCTTGGTGATGGTCATGGGGATACACTCCTTGGGATTCCAGGTTTTTTGTGCATTTTTTGAGGATTTTGAGCGTAAAGATTATTCCATTTTTTATGTTTTGGCAAGACTATTTATTAGTTATGGGTTTGTAGATGCTACAGGTCTTTGTCAGGGATGGATTTATGGTTTCGGGGAACGATTATAAATAATGAAGATTACGCGGCCAAGCCCGGTTGGTTAGTTCATTATTTGTTCGAAGGCCTGCTGCACTTCCTCCTGTACCCGGCCTTCGCTTTGATCGAGAAAACCTTCAAGCGCCGATTTTGCCTCTTCACCACCGAGTCGGCCCAGTGCCCAGGCGCACATGCCTTTTACTCGATCGTCTCCATTTTGCTGAAAGGCACGTATCAGGTCAGGAACATACCTTGAGTCAAGGCTGTTACCCATTGAACGAGCCGCGTTCATGTGCCATCGCCACAGGTCATCTGCAGATGTGTAGAACATGTGTGGCCAGACATTGGATTTATAGTACTGTCTGTCCATGTGGAGTAACTTTGGAAGGTGAAAATGCTTTTCCTTGGTAACCACTCGTTCGTTGATCGGCAACTGTTGTGCTAACCATGGCTGATTGCGCGGGCAGACATCCTGACAACGATCACAGCCGTATACCCACATGCCCATTTGTTCACGGATTTTCAGGGGAGGAA
>Ga0208648_1002473_pt1 | contig 12866 bp, 9 predicted proteins | sample AntAceMetag02UKL_FD_184772 | JGI IMG/M metagenome (GOLD analysis project Ga0208648, IMG submission 184772) | Saline lake microbial communities from Ace Lake, Antarctica - Antarctic Ace Lake Metagenome 02UKL (SPAdes) (version 2) | ecosystem: Environmental > Aquatic > Non-marine Saline and Alkaline...
TTGCTCGTCCAAAGAAACGAACCAAAGAAAAGTCGCCCCTGGCGTTTCGCGGCCTTCGGCTGCCCTCGCCGGCCACATGCTAGCGGGAACGACAAGAACTCGCTTCGCTCAGACAGCTTCTCGTTCTGATCCGCTTTCATGCACCCGTCTCGGCTGCGCTCCGATGGGGATTTAAAAACCACAAAATCAGAACAGCATCGAACAGGCCGACAAAAACTTTTTTTGGAGGGACGTGCTTCCGCGCGTCCGAACGACAATCATATGCGGCCACGACAAAGCGTGGCCCTCCAGGATTTCTCCCTGGACTTGAAATGACCCGAATGGAAGAATAAACACACGTTCGCGACTAGAAAGTGACTCAAAGGTAACCGAAACAACTTTTTCGCGATGCAAACACTAAACTTATATAATTGACAATAACTTATAAATAGCTTATACAATAAAGGTGCATTCGTGTACGAAGTTCTGTGGGAGAAAAAAGCATTTAAGCAACTCATGGTAATCGCACATGATCAGCGAAAGACCATAACATATGCCGCGGGCGCGCTAAAAAACTGGCCAGAGTGTCGGGGTGTTAAACGCCTTGTTCAGCATCAGTATCAATACAGGCTGCGAGTGGGCCGCTACAGAGTGTTTTTCGATATCGACTCATGTGTGCGGATAATACGCATAGAAGAGGTGAGAAAAAGAGATGAACGTACCTACTAAACATCAGGTTATTAAAAAAGACGGCGTTCCGTTGTTTGTGATTGTGCCCTATGATGAATTCATAGAAGGCATTCAGAGCAGCAAAAAATCTGCTACTAAAACATATATTCCGCAGGATGTGATTGAAAAGTCTGCGATTGAAGGCAAAAGTCTTTTGAGGGCATGGCGGGAATATAAGCGTATGTCCCAAAAGGACGTTGCCGAGAAAATGGGTATAACGCAGGCGGCCTACTGCCAGCATGAAAAAGCACCTGAGCGCATGCGTGCAGCAACTATTAAAAAAGTTGCGGGGGCGCTAGACATTAGCGTAGATCAGCTACAGCTGTAATATAGCGTCGCCCATATTACAGCAAATTAATTCCCGAAAAACCTTCCACACAAAAAACTTTTTGTACCCTTTCTTTGCTTGTCCAAAGGGCTATAGCTGCCAGACGTTAGCCCGACTCAAGGTACATCAAGCAAAATTCTTGTTCATTGAGTCACTCCCAAAGGGAGGTGACCGCTACGCTCTTTGTCGTCCAAAGGGCTATAGCTGCCAGCTTTATGCTGGCTCAACGAACCAAAGAAAAGTCGCCCCTGGCGTTTCGCGGCCTTCGGCTGCGCTCCGATGGGGATTTAAAAACCACAAAGTCAAAAAATCGAAAAAGCCGACAAAACCTTTTTTGGGAGGGACGTGCTTCCGCGCGTCCGAACGATAATCATATGCGGCCACGACAAAGCGTGGCCCTTGTATATTAAAGAAGCAGTATCGATTGTCGATACGAACAGAAGTCACTAGAGCTAGTCAGAGAGTAGGTCGTGTGGCCCTTGGTATTCAAAGACCGTTTGGAGCTTGATCGCTCTCTGACTTTTATGTGTCACAACCCGTACAGTCGCCAGAGCCCACAGTGGAGCTCGAATTCGCAAGGGAGGGTATAACACATGCAACAATCTTTCGTCGGTATCGATATATCAAAAAATTCACTCGATGTTCATGTACTGCCAGAAGGCATCAGTTATTCGTTCGGCAATGAACCACAGAAAGTCAAAACACTTATCAGGAAACTTAAAAAACTCAAACCCACGCTTATTGTTATGGAAGCAACGGGTGGTTACGAGATTAGCCTAGCCGTAGAGCTGTCCGGAGCAAAGCTTAACGCTGCTGTTGTCAATCCCCGGCAGGTCAGAGATTATGCCCGGGCCATCGGCAAGCTGGCAAAAACCGATGCGGTTGATGCCTATGTGATTGCCCGCTTTGCCCAGGATGTACGGCCAGAGGCCCGGGAGCAATTAAATCTCAAAGAACGGCAGCTCAAAGAGCTTGTTATGCGCCGCCAGCAGCTTATCGATATGCGTACAGCTGAAAAGAACCGGCTCTCAAGAGCCTATACTTCTCAGGTGCAGGAAGAACTGCGGTGCCATATCGATGAACTGACTACCCGTATTAAAGCAATTGACGAGCAATTGCATAATGAAATAAAAAACGATCCCAACTGGAACCAGAAGTTGAAAATCATAACATCCGTGCCGGGTATAGGCGCTAATACTGCTCATAACCTTTTGATGTGCCTGCCGGAACTGGGCACACTCAACCGCAGGCAGATTGCCGCTCTGGTTGGTGTTGCCCCCATGAACCGTGATAGCGGGATGATGCGGGGCAAACGCACTATTGCTGGCGGTAGGGCCGTAGTGCGAAGGATGCTTCATATGCCCACATTGTCCGCTGTCACCCGATGGAACAAACGGCTTAAAACATTCTATGATCATCTCAGGCAGCAGGGAAAGAAACACCGTGTTGCCCTTACCGCCTGTATGCGAAAACTTGTAATTATGCTTAACTCTATGTTGAAAAATAATCAACCTTATAGTGAAAATTATTGCTAGCGCCTATTGACAATCAATACAGTCGCTCCAAAATCTCTCCCTGTGGTCGAGATGACAGGCAAAAATAGTTATCAGAAAAAATTGATGCTCTAATCAAGAAAATTTTCAGCAATTTGCACCAGCTCAACCCAGCGTTTCATGGGGTAGGCATGGCGCTTCGTCTGCAGTTTTATGTTTTTCCACAAACAGCCCGTTAGCCAGCGCTTGAAGTCATCTTTTTCACCCAGAAGGCCGAACAGTTCATCACGTAAGGCTGCGATTTCGGGTCTGTCTTCCGGGAGAGGTTTGTTCAGCCAGTAGTGTGCGAGCACGTCTAAAATATCGCGGGTAATTTGCTTGCGTCCGGAGATGACCGTATCCTTGGGTGGTAGTTTGCCGCGCCAGCGCATACAGCCGATACTGCTTACCAGAATGTCAACCCGGCGCATAAACTTAAAATGGCAGGCCGGTTCACTGGATCCGCCGACATCGCATAAAAAGTCGTGCGCTGATGAGCCCATCTCTTGTCGGATCTCGGATTCAAGGTTGTGCATGCGCGCCTGCCAACCGGAAGTTAGCGGATGAACGGTGAAGGGTTCAAGATTGGTTTCAGGTTTGCTGGTGTTGTTGCCCCAGAATGAGCAGTTCATTACCCTGCTGGCCAGTCCCCAATAGGTGCGCTCGGCAAGTTTGCGTTTGAGCGGATCGGGCGTGCCGAGCATCGCATACACTTTGGCAACGGTTTGCTGATCGGCTGTGCCGAAAAAATCTGTGTCATCGGGTGCTTTGTCCTCATACCAGCCTTTTAGCGCCTGGGCGTAGTCAATAAACCCGGCCCTGCGCGTGGGGCTGACCTGATAGTGCAGGCGCAGCTGTGTGTGCGTGCAGCCACCGATGATCTCGCAGATACGGCGTACATTATTGGGATAGTCATAGCGCCAGATGCAGCAGAAATCAGCCGCGACCCGTCGTTCAAGTTGTTCCTCCGTCAACGCGCCCAGCGAGGTTTGCAGTCTGTTGATTTCATCAAGTCTTTTGTCAGAGCCGAACCCTCCCTGGATGTTGTGATCGTAGTAGGTTGAGCCTCTCAGCAGTGGCAGGGCGTTTTTCAGCGGTATTCCGCATTTTTGCACACAGGTGTGCGGTCGCAGTAAACTGTGTTCCATTGTATATCCTTCCTGATTGTTACCGGTTTTCTTTTCAGCAAGCATCGTATATGCTATACCGGTATTCGATTAACAGTCTATTGAAAAATGTTCGTTTGAGGTGTACGGCAAAGCACGTCTCGTTCTTTATGAATGCTCGTGTTTTGCATCTAATCGCTTTTGAATGGTTTGCATAAAAGTACTTTTTTGAGACTCTATTGTAGCCTTGCACGAATTAATCAGGTTTCAGGCCAAATGACAAGCAAATTATTATCGCGGTCTCTTAGAGTATTCTCAGCCTTGCTTATTATTGCTGCGGCTGCTGCGTTTATGGTGTCCATGCTGTTGAAGGATCTGGATTATTACACTCGCCTGGGCCTGCAGAACTTTGAGGATTCAACCGGTTATCGTTTAACGTTCAGTAAGGTATCCATGCATATAGAGCGCGGGGGGGCCTTTCGTATTGATGATTTTGTGCTGTCGCACCCCGCTACTGGCAGGGAATTACTGAGCGGCAACCATGCTTATGTACGTATCAAACTCAGCCGTCTTTTGAAAAAGCAAATTGTAATACGACAGCTTTTGTTTGAAAAGCCGCAGATACAGGTGTACCGCAATGCCGACGGAACCTGGCACTCATTTCTTTCTGCTTTTCTGGCCCAGGACAAGGAAGAATCAGAAAGCACCTTCGGGGGTTACTCTGTATCAGCGCGTAATATTGACCTGAACGGCGGTATCCTTGAGGTCAGAGATCAAAAGCATGACAGCACAGTGCGCATGCATGACTGTGACATTACCCTGAAACGCATGGATGAGGGGATGCTGCACATGCAGTTGAACGCTCAGCACCATGCCGAGGGCAGCCGTGGAACCGTCAGGTACACATCCGAATTTCACCGCTCGCTTCTCAAAAGGCGCGGTCCTAATAAAAAGGTGCCGATACTCCTGTCGGGTACGCTTGAGTTCAGTAATATGCCGATGCGTGAGTGCCTGTCGTATCTGCCGGATCGCTTTGTTATGCCTTTTGACGGGGGCCTGCTTGACGCAAGCCTTAATTTTGATTTGCGTCATGACCGCCAGATTGTTGCCGGAGGTGAGTTGATACTGAAAGGCGCGCAGGCCGTAGTGCCTGATCTGGAGCCTGTCAGTCTGCCTGAAACAAGGTTTGCTTTTAAGGCCGGTATTGACCGGACTGCAGTGCATTTGGGTGAGTTTTCGCTGCGGCTCGAGCCTGATGTGTATGTGCGCGGCAGTGCCGCGATTGAAAACCTTGATACGGAAAAGCCGAACTTTACCCTGAACATAGCCACGGGCACTGTGAACATTCGGGAGATTGCGCTACGCGTAGCCGCTTCTGACCCTGAGCGTTTTGCGTGGCTGACTGAGAGTTGTAAACGTATACCGGAAGGAACTGTCTCGATTCCTGAACTGAATCTTAGCGCTTCCCTTGGCGCTGAGTTTAAGCCCGACACGGTCAGTCTGCAGGCGCAGGCTCACCTGCTGCCGGGCGATACGCATGCCATTAATCTTGCTATGACCGCGTCCGGCGGGAAAACTCGTCTGGATTGCACAATTACCTCACGACTGATCCCCGCGAGCGTCGATGCTTTGCTTGACGGCCTGATGGGCGCAAGCGCGCGGAGCACGGCTGGTATGCAGCAGGGTAGTATAACTCTTCTGAGTTCAATTCATTTTGATGACAGCCTGCGGATTGCTTCCGACATTGACGCAACCGATGCTGCCTACAGCCTTGCCGGGATCATCGGTAAGCCGCGTGGAGTGTCAAATACGGTCAGGGTTGATTATACTCATGGAAAGATTCCTGCAGCGGTTCCTTTTGTGTTCCGGCTGGGAGAGTTGCTGAGCACACGCGGTCGTTTGCTGTTTGCAGACGGGTTTGCGGTTGAGGGGCGGTTTGCCGCGAAAAATTGCACACTGCAAACGTTTGCTTTTCCATTTTTGCCGCCGTCTTTATCCTTGAACGGTTCAGTTTCTGGCGCTGGTGATTTTGCTTTTCCGGTAGAAAAAGGCCTGCGCCCGGTTTGCGCCAAGCTAAAGCTTGACGGCATCGCGTTTTCGCAACAGTCTGCAGCACAGCCGCTTATGCTTGTTGATGCGACGCTTGATTTCTCTTCCGGTTCGGGGCCAATCAGCGTGTCGGGGGGGCATGTTATTGCCGGGGGAACCCGTGGTGGTTTTTCAGGAGCATTGAAGAGTGTCGTGCCGCTGGTTGGCACATTTGTCGCCCCTATGGATGTCTATGATATCGGTGATTTTGTTGATCTCATTCTTGATATCGTGAGGAGTGTGGAAAAATCCGGCACGGCACCCACGGCCCCATCCGATGATTCGCCCGGCATGTTCGCACAGATGGACATTAATGTTGACCTGACCTCCAGGCAATCAACCTACCTTGGTTGGGATTTTGGGCCCGGTAGAAGCGATTTCACCATTAAGGATAAAAGGATGTTGTGGGATGCGGTTGATATCGAGTGTGGCAACGGAACCCTGCAGGGTTCTGTTCTGTATGATCTCTCCAACCCTGAGCATTACCGCCTTGAATTTGTTATTGACCGCAGCGATGTCGATGTTACCTGGGCCATCCCTGCATTTCAGGAAAAACAGACCATAACCGGCAGGCTTAACCTGAAAAGTTGTTTTTCAAGTAATTTTAGAACGTCGGAACAGCTGCTCAGAAATATGGAGGGCACGTTTGATTTCGAGGTTAAAGATGGAAAATTTAAGCAGATGACGCTGCTATCCAATATTCTCAATATGCTCAACGTGGCCCAGTTGTTGACCTTCAAGATGCCCGAATACTCAGCGCAGGGGATGCCTTTTGATATAATGTCAGGCCGTTTTTTGCTGAAAGACTTGCAGCTCTCAACTGATGATTTAGTCGTGCAGTGCCCCTCGATGGATTTTTCCGCGGCCGGTGTTTTGGATTTTAATGTGGATGAACTGGACTTGCTGGTTGGCGTTCAGGTTTTCAGGACGGTCGCTAAAGTGCTGGGAGCTATTCCCTATTTTGGCAGAAAGATTACGGGTAAGGGTAAAACGCTTACCTTTGCTTACTTTCGGGCCAGGGGGCCGTTTGATAATCCCTCAATTGTGCCGGTACCCATGAAGGCGCTTGATAACGCGATTTTAAAGATATTTAAATCAGTATGGGAGGTTCCAAAAGATTTGATAGGTCTCCCCCTTGGCGTGATTAACTTGTTTAGCGGGCAGGAGGAGGACAATGCCACCGCGCAATAGCAGGCTGTTGAAAAACACCTGTCTGCTGCGGTGCGCTACGCCGGCGTACGCAAAAGTACGCCTCATTCCTCATGATATCGCGCGCCTTGCACCCGGTTATTTTTGAACAGCCTGTAAAACTTTTTTAAATCCTTGTTAACAAACCCGGATTTTTTGCGGTTCAATCATCGCTTTCGAGTTTGCGGCGAAAAAGATCCATGGCCAGCCATTGCGGGCGGCATAGCGGAACTTCGGGTTCCCATATGCTCGCGGTTCCGTCTTCGTTGACCCATTGATAATAGGGAAAGCGCGTTGAGAGCATGTATGTGGTTTTTGGTGGTTGTATCCCCTCCATTTCCATGAAAAACCAGCTCAGTGCCCAGAGCAGTTCAAGCATGGGGCTGCAGGCCCATGAAAGATCTTGCTGAACCTCGTCCGGATTAAGTTCGCGGATAGATTCAAACAGCAGGTCGGCTATGCTGTTCCAGGCTTGTTCAGCATCTGTATGCTCAAGCGTTTCACCGATAACGGTTTGGCGTGTTTTCATGGGAATCATGTTCAGGTCATTGATGATAAAGGCATGCACATCCTGTATGCGGGTGCTAATTTTTTCCTCCGCGGAGAGCTTGAGCGGCGGCAGATCATCAAAGGCCCGCACGATCAGGCTCTCGTGCCGGTAGTGCTCGAACAATTCGCGGGCCCAGGCGATGAGGTTAAATCCGGTCGCGGCTGGTAGCAATTCAGGAGGAAGATCAACAGTTTTCTTTTCCAGATAGATTTCATGTAATTTTTTGATAAGCGGAGTCGGCATAGTGTTGGGCTCTCTTTCATTGTCCGTGCAGATGGCAGTGGAGGTAATTTTTATTTGATTTAACCGGTTGACTGTGCTATAGAAAATGTTCTTTTGCTGACATATAAAATTTAAAATCGAACAGGGATTAAAAGCATTATGGTGAATTTGACGATTGATGGCAAGAAAATAAAAGCCCGTAGCGGACAAACTCTTTTGCATGCGGCTCGTGAGAACGGTATCGATATCCCGTCTTTGTGCTCCTGTGACGCGCTTGAACCGTATGGCTCATGCCGGTTGTGTGTGGTCGAAATCACGAACGGCAGTGCAAGTACGCTTGAAAGCTCTTGCACGTATCCTGTTGCCGAAGGGCTGCAGGTGGAGACTGCCTCAGACGATGTTGTCAAGGCCCGCAAGCTGGTTTTGGAGTTGCTGCTGGCCCGTTGTCCCAATGTAAGTGAAGTGCAGGAAATGGCGGCGCAGTACGGTATTAGCGCTCCTCCCGAGTATTTAACCGTTGAAAATGATTACTGCATTTTATGCGGTTTGTGTGTTCGGGCCTGCAGTGAGGTAGTGCAGGTAGATGCCATCAGTTTTGCCGGCAGCGGTAAGGACAAAAAAGTTACGGCTCCGTTTGGTCAGGAAGCCGAGAACTGTATCGGTTGCGGTTCATGCGCTTTCGTCTGTCCCACCGGAATTATTAAGATGCGCACGGTTGAGCATGCAACCGAAAATATGCCTGCAGGTGAAGTCGTAATCGGTTCCGAGAGGATTATTGACAACTGGAATCGTAACCTGACGTTGCAGCAGTGCAAGCAGTCCGGCAATCCCTATGCGCCGGAATTCATGCTTAAGCGCTTTCAGGCTACCATGCCGCTCTCCGAGCAGTTTTTTGATATTGCGCCCAGTTATCGTGAATATCCCGAGGTCGATGAAACACTGTGTGTCGGTTGCGGAGCTTGTGTGGATGAGTGCCCGATTGGCGCGGTTCGTCTCAAGCTGAATGATGAGGGCGAGGTACGCTCCCATATTATGAAAACGCATTGTTGTGGCTGTCGTACATGCACCATGTATTGCGTGCGTTCTGCGATTAAGGTTCCCGAAATCGCCTAGCATGTGTCTGGCTTCGGGTTGTTAACACAGTACATCATAAGACCTGCCGGTTTCCTCGCGCAGGTCTATTTTTTACGGTGCTGACCGGATAAAAAAGTTGAAGATTTTGATCCGGCAGGTACAATATACGAGTGTTGTTCGGGGATCGTCCAACGGCAGGACAGCGGGTTTTGGTCTCGCCAATGGGGGTTCGAGCCCTCCTCCCCGAGCCATTTTTTAGATTGTGCTGCTGCCGGGCCGGAACCCGGCCGTGACCATGTGGTTCACGGAGGATCGGACATGAAGATTACGGCTCAGGCGGTTACGCATCTTGCTGACCTGAACCGGTTGAGTTTCAGTCCGGATCAGCGCGCTGAACGGGTCGTTCAGCTGAACCGTATCCTCAAGTATTTTGAATTCCTGACAGAAGTAGAAACCGCTGGGGTTGAGCCCCTGATGCACGACCTGCAGCCGGTTGACGCGCTGCTGCGCTCATTGTCATGAGCGTCAAACTGAATGGCATCTTCACAGACCCTCGCTGCAGTAGGAGCGCCCCTGCCGGGCCAGGTGCTTAACTTATGCGTGTACGCGTTTTGAGGTTCTTAGTAAGCTGTGTGCTGGTGGCGCTGCCATATCTATGGTGCAGCGCCGGAGTTGCCCGTGCGTCGGGTGCAAATAATTTGACAGATATTCGCTATTGGTCCGCTCCCACCTATACCCGCATTGTCCTTGATCTGCAGCAGGAAGCCACTTTCAAATCTTTCACACTCACCAATCCTGCCCGGATTGTGGTCGATGTTACAGGGGTTGTGCCCAAGGTTCCCCGGGACCTGCTGGTGATCAACGACAAGATCGTGAAGCAGGTGCGCGCTGCTGGCAGCGGTAGCGACCGTATACGGATTGTTCTTGATCTGGACCAGCAGTCCGAGCATACTATTTTCTCGTTGGGCGCTATTGATGCCAAGCCGCCGAGGCTTGTGATTGACGTATCCAGGCCTGATCTTGAAGAGGCTGATCGGACCCGGCGCACGCAGACGCGTAAATCAATGCAATCCGGTACCAGGATCGTAGTTGTTGATCCCGGACATGGGGGTGAAGACCCGGGTGCCGTGGGACGGGGCAGGCTTTATGAAAAGAATATTGTGTTGGCGATTTCACGGAGACTTGTAAATAATCTTAACCGAAAGCCGGGAATCAAAGCTTATTTGACCCGCACGGGAGACTATTTTATTCCTTTGGCCAAACGCGTGGAAATCGCCCGACAGTACAGCGCGGATCTGTTTATTTCCATACATGCCGATGCAAGTTTTAACACTAAAGCGGCTGGCAGCAGCGTGTACTGTCTTTCTTTTAAGGGGGCCACGAGCAACACAGCCCGCATGGCCGCCAAGAAGGAAAATGCCTCTGATTTCATCGGCGGCATACCGCTGGGCCGACCTAGTGGCGATCTCAATAATATTATTTTTGACCTGATGCAGACCTACAGTGTGAACGCTGGTCTGCAATTGGGCGCTCTGGTGCTCAAAGAGATCGGGGTTGCAAACCGCCTGCATACGCGACATTTACAACAGGCAAATTTTGCCGTGTTGCGAGCCCCCCATATCCCGTCCGTTTTGATTGAAACAGATTTTATCAGTAACCCCGGACGGGCCCGGCGTTTGCGTGACAAGAATTTTCAGGAGACGTTTGCCCGGCATGTTGCGCGGGCAGTGATGACCTTTTTCAGGGAATACGCCACACCGCAGCAGTCCGGTCAGCCTTTACTAGTCAGGCGTCCTGTTTACCACAGGGTTCGGCGCGGTGATACGCTCTCTGGTCTGGCAGTTCGCTACGGCACAAGCGTAACAGAGCTGCGGCGCTTGAATGCTATGAGTAAAAAGTCCGTGCTGCAGACGGGCCGCAAGCTGAAGCTGCCCGCTGCTGTAAATAAGCCTTTACCGGTCAGGCGTCTGGCCTACCACACGGTTCGGCGCGGTGATACGCTCTCCGGTCTGGCACAGCGCTACGGCACAAGTGTAACAGAGCTGCGGCGCTTGAATGCTATGAATAAAAAGTCCGTGCTGCAGACGGGCCGCAAGCTGAAGTTGTCCGTTGCTGCAAAGCAGTCGTTACCGGTGAGACGTCCTGCTTACCACACGGTTCGGCGCGGTGATACGCTCTCCGGTCTGGCACAGCGCTATGGCACGAGCGTGGCAGAGCTGCGGCGCTTGAATGCTATGAGCAAAAAGTCCGTGCTGCAGGCGGGCCGCAAGCTGAAGCTGCCCGCTGCTGCTGTAAAGCAGCCGTCACCGGTGAGACGTCCGGGCTATCACGTGGTTCGGCGCGGTGATACGCTCTCTGGTCTGGCAGTTCGCTACGGCACCAGTGTGGCACGATTATGCCGGTTGAACGGCATCAGGACAGGTACGGTTCTGCATGTTGGAACAAAGCTGAAATTAATGTAAAAGAATTGCAAAATTGATAGGTTATGCAATCGATGGCTTGACTGAGCATGCTATCCTGTTATAGAGTTGAGCTGATTTACACATTCACCCAAACCGTTTTGGCTGCGCTCAGATGCGGTTGTCGGAACGGCATACACACGAAAGCACACACGTTATGACCCTGCAGGCACATTCGCTGGCAGGCGTATTGCTGACGTCTGGCAAAATCGCCCCGGAAACCATTAAAACAGTCATGAAGGAACAGGGCCTTGATTCCGTCACGGCCTGTCAGCGTCTCATTGACCTCGGGTTTATCGCCGAGGATGAGTTGCTGAAGATCCTGGGCAGCCATTTTGACCTTCCGCTAATTTCGCTTAAGAACTATAAGGGTAAAAATCTCTACATCGAAAAAATCCCCGAAAATTTTATGCGCGAATCCCGCTTAGTTCCGCTGGAATTAAAGGACGATACCCTGGTAGTGGCAATCAATAATCCCTTTAATGACGCTGCCCTGGCTGCTGTTGAGCAGGCTACCGGCTACCGCATTGAAGTGCATCTTGCGAAAAATGAAGAAATATCACAGGTGATCGGTACAATTTTTAGCAGTGAAGTAAGTTCCATGGACCGCATTATTGAAAATATCGGCAGGGACGGAGAAGGTGATCTTGGTGACGATGATAATGTTGATCATCTCAAGGATCTTGCGTCCGAAGCGCCGGTTATCCGGCTGGTTAACCTGATTATCTCGCGCGCCATTGAACTCCAGGCCAGTGATATTCATTTAGAGCCCTTTGAAAAGTCATTTCTTATCCGTTACCGTATTGACGGTGTCCTGCATGACATGGAAGCTCCTCCCAAAAATCTGCAGGCGGCCATTATCTCCCGTATAAAAATCATGTCCAAGCTTAACATTGCCGAGCGGCGCCTGCCGCAGGATGGCCGTATTAAATTGCGTGTGTTGGGCAAGGAAATCGATTTTCGCGTTTCCACTCTGCCAACCCTGTTCGGCGAGAGTGTTGTCATGCGTATTCTCGACAGCGAAACGATCACCTTTGATCTTCACAGTCTGGGGTTTCCTACGGATAATCTGAGCAATTTCGAGGATCTGATTACCCGCTCCTACGGCATTATGCTTGTTACCGGGCCGACCGGTAGCGGTAAAACAACCACACTCTACAGCGCACTTAATCAGATTAATTCGCCGGATAAAAAAATAATTACGGTCGAGGATCCGGTTGAATATCAGTTGCATGGCGTGAATCAGATCCATGTTAAGCCTGCAATTGGACTGACCTTTTCCAATACTCTGCGCTCCATCTTACGTCAGGATCCAGACGTGGTCATGATCGGTGAAATCCGCGACGCGGAAACCGCGGAGATTGCCATCCATGCAGCCCTGACAGGCCATCTTGTGTTCAGCACCCTGCATACCAATGATGCGCCTGGCGCGATCACCCGCCTTCTTGAAATGGGAATGGAAAACTACCTGGTGTCATCAAGCCTGCAGGGTATTCTGGCGCAGCGCCTTGTGCGCGTAATCTGTAGCAACTGCCGTGAGGAATATGAAGCCACGCCGGAGATGTTGCCGGAGCTTCCCGTGTCGCCGTATGCGCGCGGAGCTACCATGCT
>Ga0208648_1002474_pt1 | contig 12860 bp, 10 predicted proteins | sample AntAceMetag02UKL_FD_184772 | JGI IMG/M metagenome (GOLD analysis project Ga0208648, IMG submission 184772) | Saline lake microbial communities from Ace Lake, Antarctica - Antarctic Ace Lake Metagenome 02UKL (SPAdes) (version 2) | ecosystem: Environmental > Aquatic > Non-marine Saline and...
GCTTATCACGAGGCAGGTCATGCCATTGTCGGAAAAATAGTGCCTGAACATGATCCTGTTTATAAAGTTAGCATCATGCCGCGAGGACGTGCTTTAGGTATTACTATGTTCTTACCCGAGAAGGATCAATATAGTGCCAGTAAGTGTAAACTGGATAGTATGATTTCCAGTTTATATGGCGGGCGTATTGCTGAGGCACAGATTTTTGGCTGGGAACAAGTCTCTACCGGTGCCTCTAATGATATAGAACGTGCTACTGAACTTGCAAGAAATATGGTAACCAAATGGGGTTTTTCGCAGCGTTTAGGACCCCTGGCTTATAGTGAAGAAGAAGGTGAGGTGTTTTTAGGGCGCTCAGTGACACAGCATAAAAGTGTTGCTGATGAAACCTCGCACACTATTGATGAAGAGATACGTGCTATTATTGATAAGAATTATGAGCGTGCAGAAAAAATCTTAAAAGATAATGAAGATATACTACATGCTATGGCTGATGCTTTAATGAAATATGAGACCATTGATAAAGATCAGATTGATGATCTGTTGTCGCGTAGGCCAGTTAGAGACCCGGAAGGGTGGGATGATACTGCACCGCCTAATTCAGGTGTTAAGGTCGCAAGCGCTACTGAAACTAAAAAACCGGAAGCTCCAAATATTAATACCGCTGAGCAAAACTAAATTATGGAGCAGTTGAAACTGCTCCTTTTTTTTGTTATGAATAAACAGGATATACATGAAAAAATATTTTGGTACTGATGGTATTCGAGGTACAGTCGGTGAGCAACCGATTACTCCCGATTTTTTTCTAAAATTAGGTTGGGCAACCGGGAGGGTATTTGCTGACTCAGGGCAGGGGTTTGTATTAGTAGGTAAAGACACTCGTATTTCAGGGTATATGTTTGAATCTGCTTTAGAAGCCGGACTTTCTGCTGCGGGTGTTAATACAAGTTTATTAGGGCCTATGCCAACACCAGGAATTGCGTATTTAACACGAACATTGCGTGCACAGGCAGGTATTGTTATTAGTGCCTCGCATAATCCTTATTTTGATAATGGTATTAAGTTCTTTTCTACAGAAGGTACAAAATTAGCCGATGAGTTAGAACATAAAATTGAGTATTATCTCGAACAGCCTATGACAACCGTTGCCTCTGATAAGTTGGGTAAAGCTAAAAGGCTTACAGATGCAGCAGGTCGATATATAGAATTTTGTAAAGCAAGTATTCCTGCAAGTATTGATTTTAATGGACTTAGAATTGTTGTAGATTGTGCGAATGGTTCAACTTACCATATTGCACCTCATGTCTTTAGCGAAGTAGGGGCAGAAGTTATTAAGATTGCATGTGATCCTGATGGCTTGAATATAAATGAGAAATGTGGTGCAACTAAGCCTGAACAATTACAAGAGGCAGTTATAGAGTTTCGTGCAGATTTAGGGATTGCATTAGATGGTGATGGTGATCGCCTAATCATGGTGGATCATAAAGGCGAAGTTGTTGATGGGGACGAGTTAATTTTTATCATTGCTAAAGCGCGTTATGCTTCAGGTAATCTGCAAGGCCCGGTAGTTGGTACCTCAATGAGTAATCTTGGTATGGAGCATGCTTTGCAAAAAATAAATATCAATCTACTGCGTGCTAATGTTGGGGATCGATATGTTATGGAGTTAATGAAGCGACATAAGAGTGTTCTAGGTGGTGAAGGTTCGGGGCATATTATTTGCCTGGACAGGACAACTACGGGTGATGGCATAGTTGCAGCCTTGCAGGTATTGGCTGAAATACATGGAACAGGAAAAACGTTACATGAGCTTAAATCTGAGATGCGTAAATATCCACAAATTTTACTGAACGTAAAGGTTAGTAAAAAAGTGAACCTAAAAGACAATGAAGCTATTCAAAATGCGATAAAGTCGGTAGAAAAAGCATTAGGAGATCAAGGAAGAGTATTGCTTCGTGCGTCAGGAACAGAACCGTTAATTAGAGTAATGGTTGAAGGAGCGGATGAAGCGAAAGTCAAAAAATATGCCCATTCCTTAGTTGACGATGTTAAGAATGCAATCACTGCTTGAAATGCAAGGCCATAATAGCTATCATAAGCGGTTTATTTAATTCTGGAGTGAGTGATGCGTAGAGATCTTGTTGTTGGCAACTGGAAAATGAAAATTAATCAGCAAAGTGCGCAAAAGCTGGTCGATGAAATTATTGCGGGTATGCCTGATATAGATGCCGATCTTGCAGTTTGCCCTCCGTATTTGTATATTCCTGAAGTCAGCAAGCGCCTTGAGAATAGTTCGATTGGCCTGGGTGCGCAAAATGTTGCAACACACCTGGAAGGGGCTTATACTGGCGAAATTGCAGCGCCGATGCTAAAAGAGTTTAATTGCAAATATGCGATTGTTGGACACTCTGAGCGTAGAGCAAACTATGCGGACACAGATGCCACAGTTGCGCAGCGATTTAAGCAGGCTATAGATGCAGATATAATGCCTATTCTTGCTGTCGGAGAATTATTAGAGCAAAGAGAGCAAGGCATTACATTTGACATTGTTGCAAAACAACTCAATGCAGTTATTGATTTTGCTGGAATCGAAAGCTTTCAACATGCAGTTATTGCATACGAACCGGTGTGGGCAATAGGTACAGGATTGACTGCATCAGCAGAACAGGCACAAGAAGTGCACCTCTTTATTCGTCAATTATTAGCGGATAAAAATAAGCAAATTGCCGAAAATATTCAGATTATTTATGGTGGTAGTGTTAAACCTCAAAACGCAGAAGCACTATTTGCAATGCCTGATATTGATGGCGCGCTAGTTGGCGGAGATTCGTTAAATGCGGACTCTTTTTTAAAGATTTATTCTTCATTTCAAAAATAAAATGTATCAAGTTATTATCATAGGTCATGTATTAGTCGGTTTAGCCGTTATAGGATTAGTATTAATGCAGCACGGAAAAGGTGCTGATGCAGGTGCTGCTTTTGGTAGTGGTTCATCTGGTACAGTATTCGGTGCGCAAGGCTCAGCTTCATTTTTATCTAGAACAACTGCGATACTTGCAGCTGTTTTTTTCTCAACCAGCTTAGCCCTTGCTGTTCTAAGTGGCAGCACTGGAGGTGATGTGGATATTATGGCTGTTCCTGTTGTAGAGCAATTAGAAACAGAAGTGCCTGTAATTGATGGTGAGCAAACCATTACTGATGAGCCGCTGGTAATCGAAGCAGACATGCCAGAAACTGGAGAAGAGGCCGTCATCATAGACGATGTAGTTACTGAAGAAGGGGTACCTGAGATTGTAGTTGATGACGTTGTTATTGAAGAAGACGTAGTGACTCCATAACACAGAAAAAGCCGATGTGGTGAAATTGGTAGACACGCCATCTTGAGGGGGTGGTGACGCAAGTCGTGCCGGTTCAACTCCGGCCATCGGCACCAAATCACAGAATCATACCGTGTCATACGGTTTTAAAACCCGCAAGCTGAAAGGCTTAGCGGGTTTTTTTATGCCTTATGGTATATCATCCAATGTTAACAAATACCAATAAAGTGCTGGTATTTTGGTATTCATCTGTCAAAAACCTTGGACCAATGCTGGAGGCCTGGTGCGCGCGTAGAAAGGGCCTGCCAACTTGATATTTTTAGCTCATTAATCATTTTTCTGCATAATTCTATAGCAGGTCCTATCCTTTGTCGTTATATAGCAAGAGTATAATTCAGATACGAGTGAGCAATGCTGCAATAGAAATGTAGTGAAATTCATAGCTAGCAGGATTGGCGATGAGTCGATGTTCCACTCGGTAATAGATCTTGTCTAGCGTTTCTGCCAGAGGAAGGTCGGCAGGTAATGCTGAGGCAAGAATTGACTCTGAAAAGGCACGCAAGAATCCAGTGTAGCTGCGAGCCCATGTAACTTTATCGCCATTATCGTTGAGCGCCACATTAAATGGGACTGAAACCTCGCGGGTCTCGGCTTTCTCAACACGAAAAGTCTTAGCTAACCATGAGTCTGCTTCAATAGGTGCGAGTAACTCCCCGAGAGTCCTGAAATAGATTGGAAAGACAAGTTCTTCATATACCTCGCGCTGGAATATTCCTTCCTCGACACAATCAAGAACCGAATCGCTTAGCACATCATAAATGCCATTACTGGTCGATAAGCTCGAACACCTGGATAAGGAGTTTACCGCCATAGACAGGCTCTTCGGCTCGTGCTGCATAGAAACGGTGCAGATCATTTGCGGCTTGAATCCGGAAAGGTGCTCGTTCACTCTCGGTAACCGATACGTCTTTACTCGATGCTAATGGCCCGGGTCCCATTGGGAGAATATAATTCGGTAGCCTGTCATCCGGTTTTTTTTCAAGCCATCCGATTGTGTTAAAGGTGGTGGCAATTTGCAGGCTTTGAGGAGGAACAATACGGCCGTATGCTGTGCCACCAATTGCACAGGGAAAGACATTAGCGCCTGACAGGGCTGGCTTGCCCGTCAGGGAAAAGATTGGTAAATAGCTGATTGAAATCGTTGGTCGGAAGATCGTTAAAAAACACTTCTATTGGCAGGTCGGATTGGCAACGAAGTCTGCTGATCAGACGATTCATAACGTAAATAGCATTTCCTCCTTCAGAAGATCCAATATCCAAAATGCTCAGTGAATTTTGGTTGTCAGGTGATATCGGCAAGTCTGCAATGGCTTCCTCTATCCATGGAAGAAATGCCTCCAATGCAGAGCGTTGTTCTTTCGAGTGAGCGTTATAATACCCCCCCCCACCCTTCATACCTGTTGTGCTTGGCATACTTCTCCCTTTACTATTACTATTGGTTTATCGAACGTTACACAAAACTAATATAAAATATTCCAGAGTGTTTGAAAAAAACTGAGGATTAATGTACCGTGAATAATTAAAACACGCAAAATGTTTTGCGATCGGTGTGCTGGGACACGCATTCGATTTTTAATCAGTAGCGCATGAAATAGGGAGGGTTATTAATTGTGCATATCTTAAAACAAGCTTGCAGGGCGTTTGGGGTTGACCTTTACGTTTATGTTTGGCTATGTCACCATTAAACATTGAAACATATTGTGTTTCATAGGGAAACTTTATTTCATGCTGCTTACTGCTTAGGTTCTCAAGGCCGAATTAATTAAGGATTCCAAATTTAACGGTGACAGAGCCATATGTTTTGATCACTAAGCGCATGCATTTTATGTTGATGCTTAAGACAGCGATGACGCTTTGCTAGTAATAAATACTTCGGTTAGCGGTAGTTCATATATAAATTCGCTATTATAGATGCTCTAACAGCTTTTAAGAGGGGGTATTGCGTTAGTGTCTGAATTGGTGAAGAGGAATACTTGTCCGGATTGATAGCGGAATATCTAATTGAAACCGTTATTAAGACTTCATCTATGTGAGAACAACTTTTCGTAAACAGGGAGGTACTCCTTCTCAGAGCATAATGAGAAAAGTTCAGCTATCTGGATGGTCTGCCCTTTACCTCAGTACTAAAAGCCACGCTAGCTTATATCTTATGCTGCTATAAACAAGCGGTACGCATACATGGGGTGATGCAAATATATTGATTACCACTATTTTTCACAAAGACCGGATAATCCGATGCAGCTTTTGCGAAAAATAATGGTGTAATTATTTATTGAAAGTCACTTAAACGTATAAACCAAGCCGCAGATTTATAATAACGACGATATAAGATGATTAGAATAACTTATTTTCTACGACCGTTTAAGTCGTATTGCTGCAAAACCGGCCAAACCAAGCATCATTAGAATCATAGACCATTCAGATAGAGTAGGTATATTCTTAGGTGCAGATTCAGTTTCAGGTCCAGGTCCAGGTGTACCTACCTTGTATGTAACGACAAGCTCAGCACTTTCATAAACATAGTCTTCCCAGACAAAGAAAATTGGTGGTGGTGGATTCAAGTTGCCTGCAGCAACTATCATAAAGTATGCAAGATCAGGAGCTTCAAGGTTTTCGTATATTGCTGAAACTTGTAAATCAAATTCAAGAGTGCCACTTCCCTCACTTTTTATTATAGAGCTTACATCGACAGGATAATTTATACAAGGAGCAACTGGCGCTGGAGGTAAACTTGGGTTTTCTATTCCTGCATTAGTTGCGACGATAACTTGAGCTTCAGTAATAACAGGGGGAACAACAGAAGGAGAAAAAGGATTTGGTTGAACGGGAAAGGTGACGTTTGATATTGGATTAGTCCCCATTATATTAGCAACAATCGCGTTTTCCATTGGAGCGTCAATTGTTCGACCAAAAGTGGTTGATAGATCATCCGCCAGGCAAATATTTAATATTGCGGTTGCAACATTGGATGTAGTGGTGTAAGGAATTGAAACGTGATGTGAACTTGTAGCTACTCCAGGATATAGGCCAGGCTCAGGAGTACTGGAATTATTTCCGGTCTCAGAAATTAAAGTAAGATCAGAGTGAGGGGCTGGAAAAGTATCTCCAGCTGCGTTAACATTATTTGTAATGATTAGAGCAAAAGATGCAACTAAAAATTGTAATTTTATATTTCTCATTTATATTCCTTCTGTTAGTTATAGCTCTGTCATTGTTAAATACGGAATCCTTAAATTAATGCGGTTTTAAGTATCTAATCAGTAAGCAGCATGAAATAAAGCTTCTCATTGAAACACAATATGTTTCAATGTTTAATGGTGATATAGCTTGGTTATAAATCCATTGTTGAGATTTTGATATTAAAATCGATTGAAAGTATAGCACGTAATTATAATTTTTTTACACCTTTTTGTTGAAGAAATAGATCAGTGAAGATGCCCTGAAACTCTGTTATCGCGATTGATGACGATAGATCACCCTAATAAAGTGTTAACTACTTTTAGCTCCAGATGAAGGATGCCAAAGATACCACTCCCCTCAAAACGACGGTCAAAAATGCACTGACAGGAACAATTTATCACTTTGCATGCATGCATTACAAAAATGCACGTTGGGTTTATAGTCAAAGAAAGAGCAATTATGCTGATTTAAGCTTTACAGATGCAAAAGTTAGTAGTATTTCTATAGTTGGTGTTATTGTTTAAACATTTAGCTGACGTCATAACCGGCGTCTTGTTGCCGACGGAATTAAACAAACGGATGATCAAGAACAGGATGTCACTTGGTTAAGCTATACACTACACTTGACTATAGCCCATGTCTCTTTTAGGTGTTCCCTAAAAAAACATGACTTTGTCGCTATGGCTAATACTGAATTGCATAAGCTACATTTGTAGAGACCAGAGAAAATGAATCTTTTAGTGCAAGTGGAAAAAGTGACACACCTAAAGTACAGTGCTTAAGAATTGGGGAAAAGAATCAAAGGTCGCATAAAAATGGGAATAAGCTTGATAAGCCGCGAAACCAGCTAAAACAATGAAAAGAAAGCCACTCAAACGATGTAATAAAGTCAGTGGTATTTTTTTTAGCAAAGTGCGGCCAGCAATAACACCTAAAATTGAGGTGCTAGCTAAAGCGAGCGTAGATCCGATCCAGATTGCCTCAGGCAGGGCAGTGCTGCTCAATGCAACAACAGCAAGCTGAGTCTTATCACCGAATTCAGCTACGCTAATTAACAAGAAAGTGGTAAAGAAAAGATTATGACCACTTTTCTCTTGTAGCTGCTCTGCATCATCTTCAACGCCGTTAAAAAATAATGCGTGAATTCCAAAGGTAGCAAAAAGAATGCAGACAAGTGTGGCAACAATATAAGCAGGAACCCAGTTTGCAATGGCTAGCCCAAAGATGACAGCCAGGGTATTGAGTAAGGAAAAAGCTAGGATAGCCCCTAGAATAACAGGCATAGCACGGTGTCTGGCTGCCAGGGTCATGCAAACCAGTTGGCTTTTGTCGCCCATTTCAGCTGCAATAATTAGAGCATAGCTGGTGCTAATAGGCGTAAACCAGTTAAAAAAAGATGCAGGCAGGTGTAAGGAAAAGAAATCCATCGTTTATTGTCTTGAGAATAATAAATAGTGAGTTGAGCTTGGGAAATATTTGATCATATTTTTTATACGAATGAATTTGAACCTATAATCGATTGCCATACTTCGCGCGGTGACGGTTGCGGATTTTACAGTGAGTTGATTTTGGTCGAGAGCAAGGCGTTGAAACAGGCGTATGGCAAGCTACGCAACTGTTTCAGCAAAGCAGCTATAGGCAAAAATAGGTCGCAAGAAAACCGCAAATGTGACTATACGAAGTATATATTAATCTCGGCCAATAATTTCAATTGCATTGGCATCAGGATCACGAAAAAATAGAGCTTTACGCCCGGATTTGCTCATTGTATAAAAAATATTATTTTTATCCAGAGAATGACGTACTAAATCAAAATTATCGACCGTTAACGCAACATGCCGGTCGCGACCACCATGCTCAGGTCTTCCTGTTGTTGGATCTATATTATCTAATAATAGAATATGTAATTGTTGATGCTCACCTAACTGAAACCAGGCACCAGGAAAGCCCAAATCAGGTCGTGCTACCTGCTGTAAGCCAATGATTTCTGTATAAAATTTAGTCGAAGCTTCTAAATCAGAAATCATTAAGCTGCAGTGATGTAATAAAAAGTTTAATTTTGCCATGTAAATATTATGTTTGATGAGGTGTAATTATACGGTTACTGTAAAGAATCACCTGTAGATATTACATTGTAATATATTTGCATGAGACCTTTGCACAAAGCAGTAAATCGTTGTCTATTTGAGTAATAGTCATATTTTTAAAAAATATATTTTATTAAATATTAGCTACTTGTCGATTTCTCCCTTTTTTTGCTTCTTTAATAGATTTACCCTGTCTGAGCACATTTTAGCCTTGTTATTGGGTTCGTTTTTATATTGTATGCGATTGTAGTCAACATGAAACGTGTTTTATATCTTTGCATTCCCAGGTAATGTGTTTTTCTGCTTGCATGGTGTCGTTTTAGAACTCCAAAAACACACTGAAATATACTGCAAATACTTGACCATTGGTGATTTTGTATTTCGGTGCCAGTGATTGATTTTTTTCTTTGTGCTGGGTCTGATTTATATCCCTTAAAAAATATATCCTGTTGTTACTGGCGTAGCCTTTATCTGTGAATAATTCATTTTCTTTCTGACTTCCATTAAAGCGAGCTATGCTTGTTACTCGGCCTACAATCGACTGCTTTAATGCAGCCATCTTCATCTAAATTGAAATTGACTGTATTTTGACGTAGGGAGAGACTTTGATAGGCTTCTATTACCATGAAATCATGCTGTATTTGTGCATCGCATAAACTAGTTTGAGATACGTTTTCCTGGCCATAATCGTTTTCTTATGGTTGTTTGATATACTTCTTGCTTACCAAATTATGCCGAATACTTCGTGTAAAAGTCTCTACTAAATCTGATTTTAAGCCGAACAACGATCTTAGCCACTCATAAGCAGTTTTGATGATCACGCTAGCGATTTAATTTACATAACCGATATTAGGCTCTTATTAGGCTCTGGTTTTCAGTAGCAGTAAAATCAAGTTTAATTGTCTAGAACTCACATATTATCGAGTGTCCGATAGTTATAGTTACGCCACAATATTTGCAAGTCAGTTGTGGATAATGTCTAAGGGGGTGTTAGGCATTTCTTTAGGCCCAGACTTGAGCAAGTAAAACTACAGCTTAGTCAACTTTTGCTAACCTGGTGCAAGAAACCCAGGTTTCTGGTTCGGCGATAATCTTTCGGCAAGTCATACGGACGGGAGATTCAAAAACTTTTAGTGTATTGGTGCATGAGAAAATGTTTGCCAAACTGGATATTTTAAGTACTTCAAACTATATTGTAAGTAATTAGTAACAAATTCGACTCATCGATAGCATTGATAAGAACTATTAAATAAACTGACTAAGCCCAAAACCATCCGGTTACTTTTTAGGTACTGGGCAAAGAAGAGGTTACCATGAAACAGACGAACTACCCTGAAGACTGGCCTGATATTGATAGTGCCTATTACAAGCGCTCGGTTATGTTGTTTGCTGCGGTTAAAAAATTACTGAGTGTTAACCTCAAATTATTTGCCGACAAGCAAACCCTTCACGGTGATATTTTCTTATTCAATCATTTCTCCCGTTTCGAAACGTTTATTCCTCAATTCCTGCTGTATGAAAAAACCGGTGCTTATAGTTGCGCTATCGCATCGGCTGAGTTTTTTAATGAAACTAACTTTTTGTCAAATTATCTTAAACAAGTAGGCGTTTACCCGCACAATCATCCACGTCTGTTTGCTATGTTAGCGGGACAAATATTACGCGGTCGTAAAGTCATCATTTTTCCAGAAGGTGGCATGGTAAAAGATCGTCGTGTTATCGATAAACAAGGCCACTATAGTATCTATTCGCGCATTGCCGGTAATAGGCGCAAGCAACATACTGGCCCTGCTGTTTTAGGGCAGGGTGTGGAAGCTTTAAAAGCCGCTATTCGTTATGCTTTTAAAAAAAAGGATATGGATCGCTTGCAGCACTGGAAAGAACTGCTTAAATTTGAAAACCTTGACGAACTTATGGCTTCAGCGCTTAAGCCTACCTTAATTGTGCCTTCCAATATTACCTTTTACCCAATTCGTGTGTCGGAAAACCTGTTGTTTAAAAGCGTGGAAATGCTTTCTAAAGGAATGACTCTGCGGCAATCTGAAGAATTATTAATCGAAAGTAATATTATGCTCAAGGATACAGATATGGATATACGCATGGGAAAGCCTGTTAATCCATGTTGTGTCTGGGGTAAACATACACATTATATGATGGATAAAGTGGCACCAAATATTGTTGAACTGGATGATGTCTTCAGACTAAAGACTGCACCCAGGAATTGGCAGGAACGTTTGTTAGGCCATTATTTTGTCAATAACGCAAAGTGTTCGCGCAATCAGTATACCCATAGTATCTATGCAAATGTAACGGTGAATCTAAGTCATTTAGCTTCGACGCTAATCATGAGCCTTATCAGTGCTAACCGGCAAAAAATCTCTAAACAGCAATTTTATACAGTGCTGTATATTGCCATTAAAACCTTACAGAAACAAACAACTATTCATTTACATCGCAGTTTGTTAAATCCTTATGATTACGGTGATCTGGTTTACGGAACTAATTCGCGTTTTGATCAATTTATCTGTATTGCAAAAGATGCTGGACTGATTAGTGAGCAGGAGGGGTGTTATCATTTTTTACCCAAATTATGTGCCGATCATGATTTTGACCAGATTCGCCTGGAAAATCCAATTGCCGTGTATAACAACGAAGTTCAACCTTTACGCACTATTCGTAATCACGTAATGGATGCTGAGCGGAGCTATTCTAATATTGACCCATGCCAATTAGCAGCCTGGCATTTTGAAGATGAGCAAATTAACCTGTCTTTTGAACGACAAAGCTTTAGTCCTAAAACCAGTGATGCTATAACAGAGCAACTGGAAACAGTAACGGCGGATCCCTCTCCATTTTTTATTCAGGCTAAAGAACCTAATGGCTATGGAATATTATTGATACATGGTCTGTTAGCCAGCCCGGCTGAATTGCGTGAGTATGGTCACTACCTTGCACGACAGGGATATACAGTGCTGGGTATTAGAATTCAGGGGCACGGCACTTCACCTTATGCTTTAAGAAAATTGAGTTATCAGCAATGGTTTCAAAGCGTGCAAAAAGGTTTCAATATTTTGTTAGCACATTGTCCTAAGATATTTGTCATAGGTTTTTCAACTGGGGGGGCCTTGGGATTGAAACTCGCGGCGGAAAGTCATAGCGAAATACTAGGCGTAGTAGCTGTATCGGTTCCGATAAAATTTGTAAATTCTAGTTTTATGCTAGTTCCATTGGTACATAATACTAATACTTTTGTGCAATGGATGTCATCATTTGAAGGTGTAAAGCCCTTTATCGAAAACGCCCCTGAACATCCCGATATTAATTATCACAATACGCCTGTCAGGGCTTTGTACGAACTTCGCATGTTAATCCAGGAATTAGAAAAGCTATTGCCTGATGTAAAAGTACCTAGTCTATTGATCTATGCTGATCAGGACCCTGTAGTGTCAATTCAGAGTGCCCAGACTGTGTTTGAAAAACTAGGTGCAATAGACAAAAAATTACATATCATACATGCCGATCGACATGGCATATTAATGGAAAATATCGACAATACATGGTGCTTGATTGACGACTTTTTAAAGCAGCAAAGTCACCTTCTGGCGAATGAAAATTTACAAGTACAGTCTTTTCCAACACGGGAGATAGTCTCATGAAAAACGTGGTAATTGCAGCCTACGTAAGGTCGCCGTTCACTCCGGCTAATAAAGGTGCTCTAATGACTGTTAGAGCTGATGATATGGCCGCACAAGTCGTGAAAGCATTGATTGTTAAATCAGGTATTGATGCAAATGATATAGAAGATTTAATTCTGGGTTGTGCTTTCCCTGAAGGAGAGCAGGGCATGAATATGGCACGACTGGTCGTCTATTTAGCAGAGCTGCCGATTAGTATTGCGGGAGTAACGATTAATCGCTTCTGCGGTTCATCTATGCAGGCCATACATTTCGCTGCGGGTGCAATCCAGATGAATGCTGGTGACGCCTTTATTTGTGCAGGTGTTGAGTCGATGAGTCGGATTCCTATGGGAGGGTTCAATTATTTACCTAACCCAGAGCTATATCAACGCTATCCCCAAGCTTATATCAATATGGGTGAGACAGCCGAAAATCTGGCAAATAAATATCATATCTCGCGGTTTGATCAGGAAGTTTTTGCTCTATTGAGTCAGCAAAAAGCCGCTGTAGCTCAGCAGCAAGGTTTGCTGGACGATGAA
>Ga0208648_1002476_pt1 | contig 12850 bp, 12 predicted proteins | sample AntAceMetag02UKL_FD_184772 | JGI IMG/M metagenome (GOLD analysis project Ga0208648, IMG submission 184772) | Saline lake microbial communities from Ace Lake, Antarctica - Antarctic Ace Lake Metagenome 02UKL (SPAdes) (version 2) | ecosystem: Environmental > Aquatic > Non-marine Saline and...
TGTTAATACTCTTTAATATAAACTTACAGTCCACCATCTCATTTATAGTTCGATTAAACAATTTGTAATACATTGTGCTGTGTATCTTGCTTAATCTTCTGTGCACAATTAATCCTGCAAGCAACGACTGGTAAAACCATAACTCTTAAAGTAGTTGAAACGGTATACGTCACCGTAATTAGAGTACAAACGCCGGAGCCATGCGCGATCTGGACTGCTCTCAGACGAAGACCAGAAATAGCCGCTGCTGCCCAATTTGATGAAACTACCATCCGCGTGCCGGAAGCCGCCAGGAAGGGCAGTGAACCCACTTTCATTGGTAGCCCCTGTATTTGGTGGATTCCAATGCGTTGTACCGGTTTCTTTCATTTTTCCACCTGAAACACTTTCTCCTCCAAGAAAATCAGTTAAAACAGTCCATTCTCCGTCGGTTGGTAAATGCCAACCACTTGGACAAATACCTTGCACTCCGGCTGTTGTACTATATTCCATCATTTCGTTCCATTGGTATAAGCCACCATAGATTTCACAATTTGCAGGGTCGTCATCATAACAGTATTTTTCAAAAACTCCATCATCACTCATATTCTCGCTACCGTTTATCATTGTGCCGATATTTAGGTTTTCTTTAAACCAACATTGGTTGCCAATTAAAACTGTATTATAAACTTGTCCTTCATAAGTTAAGGGATCGCTACATGTAAATGATGAGGAGCCGGGATAAATTAAAATATCATCGGCAAACATCTTTACAAGATAACCTTCGCCGGGATTACAATTGCCAATACCATTAACCCAATTCGTCCCTATTTTGCGTAATATCTGCCCTTGTGAATTTCGAATAAAATCAAGATTGTCTCCAAGGATGGTTTCAAACGCAATTAGAGCATCTATTGGAGTATCTGAAAAATAGCTTATAAACTGATATCCTAATTCTAAGGGAATCGGAGTAACAGGGTCAACTACATCACCTTCCATAGTAAATGAATCATCCGAAAACACTTTTATCAAGTAGCCTTCATCAATAATCCAGTCGCCAATATTGTTAACCCAGTTAGGGCCGATTTTGCGTAATACCTGGCCTTGTGAATTTCTAACAAAATCAAGGTTATCATTTAATATTGATTCCAAAACCACCAACATATCCGGGTCTGGGGCAATAATTCGTGAGGATATAAAACTATAACCTTCCGAAAGTTCAATTTCTTGTTCGCCTGTTAAAGCGCCTTTTGCATTTTCCTTTTGGGGAAAAGCCTGTTGTGTAATAATCATCGCAATGATTACTAACCCAATTTTGTACATTTTTTTCATTTTTAGTTGTTTTTGTTTTACTTAATAATTTATTTATTTGGTTATATATTAAACTATCTAAATTCTAAACAAGTTTCAAATTATATTTTTTTTTCAAATATATAAAATAAATTGTTAAGAACAACAAATCTTTTGTTAAAAAATATAAAATTCTTTTATAAGAGCCTGAAATCGTTAGGGATGATATCTCTTCCGGAATTCAGGGTGAGATGGTTATTTTTGTTTTCTTCCTCAGGATGTCATCCCTTGCCATCTCTCAACTTCCTCACAAAGCTTAATAACTTCAACTGCCTCTTTAACATCGTGAACGCGTAAAATTTTTGCTCCGTGCAGAACAGCAATTGTATTTAAAACTGAGGTGCCATTTAAAGCAGTTTTTGGCGAAGTTCCTAAAACTTTATTTATCATAGATTTTCGTGAAATTCCGGCAAGAACCGGAAATCCAAGTTGCGAAAAGGCTTTAAGGTTTTTCAAAATTTGATAATTCTGTTCAAGGGTTTTACCAAATCCAAATCCTGGATCAAGAATTATTTGAGAAAATCTAAGCTTTTCTAATTTGTTTATTTGATTGAGAAAAAACTGTACAATTTCCAGCACAACATTTTCATATTTGGGATCATTTTGCATATTTTGAGGTGTTCCCTGAATATGCATTAAGATATAAGGCACTTGCAATAAAGAAATTGTTTCAAACATCTTATCATCAAAAGTTCCACCCGATATATCGTTTATCATTGCTGCACCTGCTTCTATTACTTTTTCAGCAATATTTGCACGAAATGTATCAATCGAAAAAATAACTTTCGGAAAATTTTTAATCAATTCCGGCAATACCTCCATAAGCCGATTTAATTCTTTTTCTTCGGAAATTAACTTAGCTCCAGGCCTTGTTGAAATAGCACCTATATCAATAATTTTTGCCCCTTCATCTAACATTTTCCTGGTCTGGTTTATCAGCCCGATAATATTAATATTGTAATTTCCTTCGAAAAACGAATCTTTGCTTAAATTTAAAATCCCCATTACTACAGGCTTATGAAGATTCAAACTTTTGCCCTTCAAATTTAAGTAAGGAGTTGATGAAAAATTCTTACTTTTATCGCTTGATTTATTTAAGTTCACGTGTAATTATTTCTTCATAATTTAATTTGCTAAAATACTATAAATGATTAATAATACAAACCAACAATACGAATCGATTATTAGTGAATGTAAAAAAGTTTTCGTTTCAAAAATGACAGACTACGGCATTGCCTGGCGAATTCTTCGTACTTCTTCTTTAACCGATCAAATATATATTAAAGCCAATCGGATAAGAAGCATTGATACGAAAGGAATAAAAAAAATTAATGAAGGAATCAAGCCGGAATTTATCGGAATTATTAATTATTCTGTAATGGCTTTGATACAGCTTGAGTTAGGAGTTGTTGAGAGTCCGAACGACTCCAATAATCAAATCGAAAATTTGTTTGACAATTATCTTGCTGAAGCAAAAAATCTTATGGAAAATAAAAATCATGATTATGGTGAAGCATGGCGAAACATGAGAATTAGTTCCTTAACCGATATTATTCTAATGAAATTGATGCGAGTCAAACAAATTGAAGATAATGAAGGAAAAACCTTTGTTTCGGAAGGTTTGGATGCAAATTATTTTGATATAATTAATTATGCCGTTTTTGCTTTAATTAAATTGGAGGAAAACAAAAATTATTCAAGTGCCAATCCAATTAAAAAATAAATACAATAAGTGCAATATATTGCATTATATTGTGTTTTTCACTAATATTAAATTACTTTTTAAATAAAAATGCAATATAATACACTTTTACTTGCTTATTAATAAACTTGATAGTATTTTTGCAAAGAAAAAGGTAATATATGGCACTTTTGCAACTATCAAAAATAATAAAACAGCGTAGAGTAGTTCTTAAAATAACACAAGAACAACTGGCAGAAATGGCAGAGGTAGGTTTGCGCACCTTAAAAAGTATTGAAAACGAAAAGGGAAATCCTACCGTTGCCACAATTAATAAACTGGCAGAAGTACTTGGAATGGAATTGAAATTGGAAATAAAGAAAACAGGATTATAGGAAATGAAAAAATCTGAAGTATATAGAAATGGAATTCTTGCTGGAGTACTAATTCAGGAAAAGAAAGATTCATATATTTTCAGGTATGATGATTTTTATTATAACAATCCCGATAAACCTGCAATTAGTTTAACATTACCTAAAAACAACATGGAATATTATAGTAAAAACCTTTTTCCGTTTTTTTTCAATATGCTATCAGAAGGGATAAATAAAAGGCTTCAATGCAGGCAACTAAAGATTGATAAAAATGATTATTTCAGTTTGCTTTTAGCTACCGCACAGCACGATACGGTCGGAGTTATTACAATTGTGAAAATTGGTAGTTAAAAAAATAGAAACTATGAACAAAAAGATACCGATAAAAGGTCCTCATCTATCAATAGAATATTGCCCGGGAACCTTGGCAAAAGGTTTTAACACATACAGTCCCACTTGTTTAAAACGAATTTTTAATGGCAGAAAAGTAAGCCATATTCTTCCTTATTCAACACCGCAAAATGAAAAAAATGCCAAAGAGTTTATCGAAAACAGAAAAAGAATTTCAATCTCAGGTGTTCAGGAAAAAGCTTCACTTTTACTTGATAAAAACAAATTACGGCTTACAAAAGAAGGAGAACAAGGAACTTATATTTTAAAACCCATTCCAAGGGATTTAAAAAAAGATGATCAGGTACCAGCAAATGAACATCTAACCATGCAAATTGCACGTCAGATATATAAAATACAAACTGCTGAAAATGCTCTGATTTTTTTTAATAATAGTGAGCCTGCCTATATTTCAAAGCGATTTGATGTAAAAGAAGACGGTTCTAAACTGGCTGTGGAAGATTTTGCTTCATTAGCCGGAAAAACAGCAGAAATTATAGGAGATAATTTTAAATATGATTTCAGTTATGAAGAAATGGCGGAATTGATAAAAAAATATATGCCTGCATATCTGATAGAAATTGAAAAATTTTATTCCATAGTGGTTTTTAATTATCTGTTTTCTAACAGCGATGCTCATTTAAAAAACTTTGCAATTCGGGAATCAATTGCAGGAGATTATTTATTAAGTCCAGCTTACGATTTAATAAACACTCGAATCCATGTTGACGATAGCGATTTTGCATTAAACAAGGGCCTGTTTAAAGATGGCTTCCGATCTACTACATGGCAAAAAACCGGCCATCCGGGATTGGAGGATTTTAAAGAATTTGCAAAGCGAATCGGAATAAAGGAAAACAGGATTAATAAAATCCTTAATCCTTTTTTAGAAAGACAAGCTAAAGTTGAACATTTAATTAATTGTTCATTTTTAGATAAATATATAAAAAAGGCTTATTTACTTGATTATAATACAAGAAGAAATAGGCTAAATAAGTAAATTTGGCTAATAATAATTGATGAGATTAACAGAAACAGAAATAATGGAAAAAAGTTAATAAAATATTTAAAACAAAATATAAAAATCAGAGTTAATGATTTTCAATAAGAATAGAAATAATAATTAAAAACAATCAAACAAATAATGAAGTTTCTTAAAGAGTTTAGCAGATATTTTGTCGGCCTCGTTTTTATTTTTTCGGGATTTGTAAAAGGTGTTGATCCTTTGGGAACAACTTATAAAATTGAAGATTATTTTATTGCTTATGGAATGGATTGGGCTATTCCTCTCTCCCTCTATTTAGCGGTAATTTTAGTAAGTGTTGAATTTCTTCTCGGTATTGCTCTGTTTTTCAGACTTAGGATGAAAATTTCATCGATTTTAATTTTACTAATGATGATATTTTTCACAATATTGACATTTTTTGATGCCCTTTTCAATCCTGTTCCCGATTGTGGTTGTTTTGGCGATGCAATTACATTAACAAACTGGGAAACATTTTACAAAAACATTGTACTAATGGTTTTTGTTTTAATAATTTTCCGCTCAAGAACTAAATACAAAAAAAGGCTTTCTTTCTTTCTTCAAAATTCCATTCTTATAGTTTTTAGCATCGCTTTTATTTTCTTTTCAGTTTATAATTATAAACATCTGCCTATTATTGATTTTATGGATTGGAAAGTTGGGAAAGATATGGTTCCTGATAATCAAGGTGAAGAAAAAATATACCTGACTTACGCTAACAAAAACACAAGTGAGGAAAAAGAATATCTGTCACCAAACTACCCCTGGAAAGATTCTGTTTGGATGTCGCAATGGGAATTCAAAAGCCAAAGAATCGACGATTCCGAAGTACTTCGATCACATGAGCTTGCTATTGAAAATGAATTCGGAGAAGATGTTACCGATAATTTCATTCCAAATCCCGACCTCCAATTCCTTTTTATTGCCTATGATTTATCAAAAACCAATAAAAAGGCATTTGAAAAAATAGCAAGCTTTGCAAAAAATGCTGATTATGACGGCTATTCTTTTATCGTTTTAACTTCGGATATTCCCGAACTTGTTGAACAATTCAAATACGACATGAATTTGGATATGGAATTTTATAATTCTGATGATATAGTTTTAAAAACTATGGTCAGATCAAATCCGGGACTTATGCTTTTAAAAAATGGTGTTGTTCTTGACAAATGGCATTATAACGACCTGCCCGAATATTCGGAAATTATTAATTTTTACGGAAATATCGAAAATTAGTATTTAACAAAAACAAAATGCTCAAGTTTATCATAAGACGATTATTCTATGGTTTCTTTGTTTTATTTGGAGTAATTACAATCGTTTTCTTATTATTTAATGTACTCCCCGGCGACCCGGCCCGTATGATGCTCGGACAAAGGGCAGATATTTCATCAATTGAAGCTATAAACAAAGATTTGGGGCTTGATAAATCTTTAACTACTCAATATCTGGGTTTTCTTAACGATTTGTCTCCAATCTCTTTTCACAATACAGCTAATACTGAAAGTTATTGGTATCTCGACAGTTTGAAATATTCACCCAATATAAAACTGCTTTCGTTTTCAAAGCAACATTCATTGGTTTTCAAAAAGCCATATTTAAGAAGGTCGTATCAGTCGAAACGAAAAGTATCGGAAATTTTATTTGATGCTTTTCCAAAAACTGCTTTACTTGCAACAGTTTCCATATTATTTGCATTAATTGTCGGAATGATAATCGGGATATTATGTGCTGTAAAACGAAACGCATTTTTTAATAAAATTGCACTTGTTTTTTCTGTACTCGGCATGTCATTGCCCTCATTTTTTGCGGCAATTTTAAACGCCTGGATTTTTGCATTCGTTTTAGTGGAATTCACAGGATTGAATATGTTTGGAAGTTTGTATTCGGTTGATGATTTTGGAAATGGTGAATATCTCTCCTTAAAAAATTTAATTTTACCTGCATTGACTCTCGGTATTCGTCCGTTAGCAATTGTGGTCGAGCTTACCAGAAGTTCTATGCTTGAAGTACTTTCTCAGGATTACATTCGAACGGCAAAAGCTAAGGGTTTAAGTTTCTATAGGATTATTTTTAAACATGCTCTTAAAAACGCTCTTAACCCGGTGATAACAGCTATTTCGGGATGGTTTGCTTCCTTAATAGCCGGAGCTGTTTTTGTAGAATATGTTTTCGATTGGAAAGGAGTGGGAGTTGTTATTGTTGACTCTCTCGAAAATTACGATTTACCGGTTATTATGGGAGCAGTTTTATTTATTTCGGTTATTTTAGTGATTATCAATATTTTGGTTGATATTGTTTATGGATTACTTGATCCGAGGGTTAGGCTTGTTTAAATTATAGATTAACAAATTTATTCCCATTTTTCAGCGTTTTTTTGACTTAAAATAATTTTCAATCTAATTTATAATTATAAAAGTATTAATATTAATGAATGAAAGCAATTACAAATCAATTTAATAGCCATACAAAATAATTTATTGAAAAAAGAAAAAATATTTTGGTTTCGTATGATTATATTTGTAATTTTGCACCCCAAAAAATCTAAATTATAGAAATAATAAGTATGTATTTAACATCTGAAGTAAAAAAGGATATTTTTAAAGGATACGGAAAATCCGAATTTGATACCGGATCATCAGAAGGTCAAATTGCTCTTTTCACTCATAGAATTAAGCATTTAACTGAGCATTTAAAAATAAATAAAAAAGATTTTGCTACTGAACGCTCCTTAGTTTTATTAGTAGGAAAAAGAAGAAAATTGCTCGATTATTTAAAAAATACTGAAATAGAAAGATACAGAGCAATTATTAAAAAGTTAGGACTTAGAAAATAATTTCTCAAAACTACTAATTAAGGCAATGTAGATTGCCTTTTTTTATCTTAATGTTACTGATATTCTAATTTATTGAAAATTCAGTATTATTCTTAACTTTACAGAAACGAATTATTACATAAAACAAAAAAATTATGTCAATTAAAAGTATTTCAAAATCAATTGATTTGGGAGACGGGAAAATTATTTCTATTGAAACCGGAAAATTAGCTAAACAAGCAGATGGTTCAGTAGTTGTAAAAATGGGAAACACAATGTTATTGGCAACAGTTGTCTCAAACAAGGAAGCCAGAGAAGACGTTGACTTCTTGCCTCTTTCGGTCGAATATAGAGAAAAATACGCAGCCGCCGGAAAATTTCCGGGAGGATTTTTTAAACGTGAAGCCAGGCCTTCTGAATACGAAATTTTAATCTCCCGTTTGGTTGACAGAGCTTTACGGCCTTTGTTCCCTGACGATTATCATTCAGAAACTCAAATGTTTATTAGTTTGATTTCCTTTGATAAAGATGTTGCCCCTGACGCACTTGCCGCACTTGCTGCTTCGGCTGCCTTAATGGTTTCTGATATTCCTTTCAAAGGACCAATTTCAGAAGTTCGTGTTGCAAGGATAAATGGAGAATTAAAAGTCAATCCAAAAATATCCGAATTAGAAAAGGCTGATTTAGACCTTATAGTTGCTGCAAGTATAGATAATATTATGATGGTAGAAGGCGAAATGAAAGAAGTTTCGGAAGAAGCAATGATTGAAGCTTTAAAAGTTGCACATGATGCTATCAAAATTCAATGTAAAGTTCAACTTGAACTTGCCGAACTCGTTGAAAAAGCGAAACAAAAACGCGAATACTGCCACGAAGAAAAAGACGAGGAATTAAAAGAAATTATTGAAAAAGCGACTTATGACAAATGTTATGAAGTGGCAAATTCTTCAATAGCCGATAAACATAAGAGAACCGAGTCCTTCAATAAAATTAAGGAAGAATTCATTGAAACATTAGATGAAGAAAAACAAAAAGAACAAGCTTCACTCATAGGCAAATATTTCCACGATGTTGAGAAAAAGGCAGTCAGAGATGTTGTTTTAAATGAAAGAATAAGATTAGACGGTCGAAAACTTGATGAAATTCGTCCTATTTGGAGCGAGATTGATTATCTGCCTGCAGCTCACGGATCGGCAATTTTTACAAGAGGCGAAACTCAATCGCTTGTAACAGTTACACTCGGAACAAAACTTGACGAGCAAATGATTGATGGAGTTGTTTTTGATGGAAAGAATAATTTTTTGCTGCACTATAATTTTCCATCTTTTTCAACAGGAGAAGCAAGGCCAATGCGAGGGACAAGCCGCAGGGAAATCGGTCATGGAAATTTAGCTATGAGAGCATTAAAATTTGTTCTCCCCGGCAGAGAAGAAAATCCTTATACAATTAGGATTGTTTCCGATATCCTTGAATCAAACGGTTCTTCATCAATGGCTTCAGTTTGTGGTGGAACTCTTGCGTTATTGGACTCCGGTGTTAAAATCACTAAACCGGTTTCAGGTATTGCTATGGGTTTGATATCAGATTCTAAAACTGGAAAATACGCCATTCTGTCGGATATTCTTGGTGATGAAGATCATCTTGGTGATATGGATTTTAAAATTACAGGGACAAAAGACGGAATAACTGCCTGTCAGATGGATATTAAAGTTGACGGACTTTCTCACGAGATTTTAAGCGAAGCATTGGAACAAGCAAAAAAAGGGCGACTTCATATTCTTGGCGAAATGGAAAAAACTATCACCGAACCACGTGAAGATTACAAACCTCATGTTCCAAGAATTGTAAAGATGGTGATTGCTAAAGAATTTATTGGCGCAATAATAGGCCCGGGAGGAAAAATTATCCAGGAAATTCAAAAAGAAACAAATTCGACTATCGTTATTGAAGAAATAGACGAAAAAGGTTATATCGACATAGTTGCTGTTGATAAAACTTCAATTGATGCTGCAATTGCTTGGATAAAAGGTATTGTTGCAGTTCCTGAAGTCGGAAAAGTTTATGATGGCACAGTTAAAAACATTACTCAATTTGGTGCTTTTATTGAAGTTCTTCCCGGAAAAGACGGATTGCTCCATATTTCTGAAATTGATTGGCAAAAAACTCAAAATGTTTCAGATGTACTTAAAGAAGGTCAAAAACTTGAAGTTAAGATTATTGGTGTTGATGAAAGAAGTGGAAAAATTAAACTTTCCCGAAAAGTCTTGCTTCCTCGACCACCACGAAATAATAACTAATTTTTTTTGTAACAAAAATATTTTATTATCGTAAAACCTACTTGCTGAAAAAATAAGAATAATAATATTATGAGGCAATTAAAGATAACTAAACAAGTTACAAATAGAGAAACTGCTTCTCTTGATAAATATCTTCAAGAAATCGGAAAAGTTGAACTAATAACCGCCGACGAAGAAGTTGCTTTAGCCCAAAGAATTCATCAGGGCGATAAACTTGCTTTAGAAAAACTCACAAAATCTAACCTTCGTTTTGTTGTTTCAGTATCGAAACAATATCAAAATCAGGGATTAAGCCTTCCTGATTTAATTAATGAAGGCAATCTCGGACTGATTAAAGCTGCACAAAGATTCGATGAAACAAGAGGTTTTAAATTTATCTCCTATGCAGTTTGGTGGATTCGCCAATCAATTTTACAAGCTTTAGCCGAACAATCGAGAATTGTTCGCTTGCCTTTAAATAAAATTGGCGCCATCAACAAAATCAATAAAGCTTATGCAAAACTCGAACAAAAATTCGAGAGAGAACCGAATCCGGGAGAAATTGCAGTCTTACTTGAAGTAACTGAAAGGGAAGTCAAAGAATCAATGAAAAATGCCGGACGACATGTTTCTATGGATGCTCCTTTGGTACAGGACGAAGACAATAATATGTACGATGTACTCAAAGGCGAAGAAGTAGTTACACCGGAAGCGGAATTATTATATGATTCATTAAGAAAAGAAATTGATAGAGCCGTTTCAACTCTGACCAAACGTGAAGCTGATGTTGTCAGATTATATTTTGGATTAGAAGGCAAACACCCGATGACACTTGAAGAAATTGGCGAAAGATTTGATTTAACTCGCGAAAGAGTTCGACAGATTAAGGAAAAAGCTATCAGAAGATTAAAGCATACGTCAAGAAGTAAAATATTAAAATCATATTTAGGATAGTTTTCCTATTAAAGAAAATATTAATTTTGAGCGGGCAAACAAGTCCGCTTTTTTTATTTTATCTAAAAATATGAAGAAAAAAATTGAAGAAAAAAACAGATCATTATTAGTCGCACCATCTTTGCTTTCCGCTGATTTCTCTGATTTAAAATCAGAAATTGAGATGATTAACAACAGCATGGCCGACTGGTTTCACCTTGACATTATGGATGGCGTTTTTGTTCCTAACATCACATTTGGTTTTGAAATAATTAAACATATAAAAAAATATGCTAAAAAACCTCTTGATGTACATCTTATGATCATTGATCCCGACAAATATATCAAACAATTTGTTGAGGCTGGTGCCGATTTAATTAGTGTTCATATCGAAGCTTGTACACATCTTCATCGAAGCATACAACTTATTAAATCGCATGGGATTAAAGCTGGAGTTGCATTAAATCCGCATTCAAATGTCAACCAACTTGAAGATATCATTTCAGATATCGACTTTGTTTTAATAATGTCAGTGAATCCTGGTTTCGGCGGGCAAAAGTTTATCGAAAACTCTTTTAATAAAATCAATCAATTGAAAAATCTGATTGAAACAAAAAAGTCCTCAGCATTAATAGAGGTCGATGGAGGTATTAACTTAAACAATGCAAAGAAGTTATACGATTGCGGAGCAAATGTTCTTGTTGCCGGTAATTCTGTTTTTACATCTCAAAACCCTAAAAAGATTATTTCACAATTAAAGAATATTAGTGTATCATAATACAAAATTTTATTAGATTTGCTATTTTTAAAAACAAAAATTGACAATGAGTATAGAAATTCAAAGCTTAAAACCCGGAAGATTGTGGTATTATTTTTCAGAAATATTGAAAATTCCACGCCCCTCGAAAAAAGAAGAAAAAATTGCAGAATACATACTTAATTTCGGGAAACAACTTGGTTTAGAAACCTTAAAGGACAAGGTTGGAAATGTTTTAATTAGGAAACCTGCAACAAAAGGAAAAGAAAAAGTAAAATCTGTTGCCCTACAAAGTCATTTGGATATCGTTTGCGAAAAAAATGCCGAAACTGTTTTCGATTTTGAAAAAGACCCGATTGAAGCTTATATTGATAAAGGGTGGATAAAAGCAAAGGGCACAACCTTAGGTGCTGATGACGGAATAGGAGTTGCAACCCAATTAGCTATTCTTGAGGCCAATGACATTCCTCACGGGCCAATGGAATGCCTTTTTACAATTGATGAAGAATCAGGTATGTCAGGTGCATTTGGTTTAAAACAAGGTTTTCTGAAAAGTAACATTTTAATAAATCTTGATTCGGAAGACGAAGGTGAATTATTTATCGGTTGTTCGGGAGGAAGAGACACAACTGCTAAACTTGCATATAAAAATGAGAACGTTCCCAATAATTCAATCGCACTCAAAGTCATTGTTAATGGATTAAAAGGAGGGCATTCGGGTGATGAAATTAACAAAGGAATCGGTAACGCTAATAAAATCCTAAATCGACTACTTTGGAATGCAAATAATAAATTTGATTTGAGAATAAGCGTCTTTTCGGGCGGAAATTTGAGAAACGCCATTGCAAGAGAAGCTTTTGCAAAAATTACTATTCCAGAAAAACAAAAAAAAGAGTTTATCAATTTCATTGAAGATCTTTCAATTCAAATCAAGGAAGAATTTAATATTACCGATCATGGCCTTAGTATCAAAATCCAAGAGATTGATATTCCTGACTTTGTAATTGATAAAATATCTCATGAAAAACTCCTAAACACCATTTATGCATGTCCGCATGGAGTAATAACGATGTCGGCTGAAATTCCAAACTTCGTTGAAACCTCAACAAACCTTGCTGCGGTGAAAACTTTGGATGGAATTATAGAATTTATTACGAGCCAAAGAAGTTCGGTTGAATCGGCAAAAGATAATGTTTGTGCAATGGTAGCAAGTGTTTTTAAATTAGCCGGAGCAGAGGTGATTCAAATCGGAGGTTATCCCGGCTGGACCC
>Ga0208648_1002477_pt1 | contig 12827 bp, 13 predicted proteins | sample AntAceMetag02UKL_FD_184772 | JGI IMG/M metagenome (GOLD analysis project Ga0208648, IMG submission 184772) | Saline lake microbial communities from Ace Lake, Antarctica - Antarctic Ace Lake Metagenome 02UKL (SPAdes) (version 2) | ecosystem: Environmental > Aquatic > Non-marine Saline and...
GGCCTAACCTTGAGGCAATTTTTAATCCTTCGCCGTTTGAGCCGGTATGGGGATAGGAAACTCCTCCGGTAGCAAGAATTAAACAAGAACAATCTAGAGTCCGGCCATTATCTAATTGTATTGCGCTAATCTTTTTATTTTTTACGATTACCTTATTCAGCTTGCGGTTAAATAAAAGATTGATTTGGGTTTGTTTTATTTTCTTTTTAAAAACCTCAAGAATACTTTCAGCATGGTCAGTTGAAGGAAAAACACATCGATTATCCTCTAGTTTATGGTTTACTCCGTTTTTTTTAAAGAATTGCAAGGTATCTTGATTGGAAAACTGATTAAAAGCATCACGGAGAAACTTTCCACCGTGGAAAAAATGCTCTGGGTATTGATTAATCTCGGTAAGATTAGTAAAATTGCACCTTCGGCCCCCGGTTAACATTAGTTTTTTACCTAAAGAAGCATTTTTTTCAATCAGGGTAACATTGGTAGTGTGTAGTCGCGCTGATAGAGCTGCCATCATTCCTGCCGGGCCACCACCGACAATAACTACACTTTTGTTACTACTCATGGTTAAGTGGTCTCTCCAAGGAGATCAACATCTAATTTTTTAAAAAGGCAATTAAGCCTATGCATTGGCAAGCCTAGAATGTTGTAGAATGAGCCTTTGATATTGTCAAAGATAAATGTTCCCGAGCCTTCAATGGAAAAACCTCCGGCTTTATCATGGGAAACCGCTACTTTTGCAAATTTATTGATTTCTTTTGTAGAAAGCCTTTTGACATAAATCTTTGATTCCTCAACCCCGCTTGCAGTGACTCCTCTTTTTGCATCAATTACACAAAGTCCGGTATAGACAAAAATAGTCTTACCGGAGAATAGTTTAAGAAATCCTTTGGCTTCCCTTTTAGTTTTTGGCTTTCCCAGTAATCGTTTTCCCACTAAAACAATTGTATCAGCACCGATAATAAATCCTGTTTTGTATTTAGAGGCTACTTTTTTCCCTTTAGCTTGGGCGTTAAGTAGAGCATTTGTTTTAGGACTCTTCTTACTGTCGAGCTTTTCGCTGATGTGGCTTATTACGACCTGATGTTTTATCCCACACTCTTTAAGTATTCTTGAGCGCCTTTTTGAGGCTGAGGCTAGAATTATTCTGTATTTCATTGGTACATCTATAAATTAGGTATATTATTATATCACAAAAAACCTACTGATAAAGCCTAAGCATTTAAAGAATAAGTAAAAATACCTCATTTAGCTTGGTTTTAACCCAGTCAGTGTGGTATTCTTTATTGGTAGAGGTTTTTGAGTCAATTAAGGAGGCCAATAATGAAGAAGTATTTAGTAATATCACTAGTAGCTTTAGTAGTCTGTCTTTCAGGCGCGCTTAACGGTTTTTGTCAATATTATGAGTTAGACGGAAAATGGGTTAAAATTAACGGTCCGGTGGATTGGGAAGTTCTTGGCATAGCTTTGGATCAGTCAACTTGTGATGTGATGATAGCGGTTGTGAAATACAGAGACCAGGATTACTTCAGCAATTTTTTAAAAAACTATGATGTTTTTCGAATTCCAAATGGTTCCAGTGCTTTAGTTTTGGATGTAGAATTTTATGAAGGAAGAGCTAAAGTTATGGTATTTAGAACTCTATATGAACGTGAGTCTGGCTGGATACCGCTTAGCTGGCTTGATGGTAATCAACATCGACCGCAGATAAAAGACGTAACCGGAGAAAAGAATATTTTTAGAATAGTTCGCAATTTTTAGTAAGCTGAGTTTAGTCGTTGACTACAAACCCCTTAAACTTTCCGGCCTTAGCTTCAAGTCTCCATTAATAGCTGATTCGAGGGTATTTAATAGTTTAGTTTTGTCTTTAGGAAATGTTCCTTCTAAGGGAAGATAGTTTGAAGCGTGATTTGAGCGGAATATAGTTTTATTCAGCTTAAGTCCTTTAATGATTTCATAAGACTCATTTAATAATTCTATAGAGTTTAGCTCTTTAAAACTACCGGTTTTTATTTCCTCTGCTAATGGTGTGCCGGGAATAATCATAAGAGAAAGAAACGAAAGGTATCTTGGCTGCATTAGATTTAAAGCTTCTATTGTGTCTCTGATGTGCTCTTGAGAATGCTTTTTACCGCCTAAGCCCAGCAAAACGATGACTGAAGATTTTATTCGTGACTCTGCGGCTCTATTCACGGCTTCAATCATTTCCTTAACTCTGGAGCGCTTACGGCAACGATCCAATATGTCCTGGTTGCCACTTTCTAAACCGATATATATTAGACTTAATTTATGATCTCGCAATTGACTTAGCTCATCTTTGCTCCTCGGGGTTATATTATGCCCATTAGCATAACTCGAGATACGAGAAAGTTTTGGAAAGGCTGCCCCTATTTCTTTTAAAATTGGAAGAAGTTTATTATTATCTAGAACCAGTGCGTCTCCATCCATAAGAAATACTCGCCTAGTGTTTTTGTCCCAGTGAGCTTGATTAGCTATATCAGATGTAATTTCTTTATTGTCTTTTATACGAAAGGGTTTACTTTTATAGGCTCCGCAAAAGCTACAGGAATCCACAGAGCAGCCAAGTGTTACCTGCAAAAGAAAACTGTATGCTTCTGCCGGAGGCCTTATGACCGGTTCGATAATACTCATTTTGTTTGTTTAAACTGAATGTTTAAGTTAGGTCTAGATACTATGTTTGCGAATCCCTTCGGCTACTTTAGCAAGGTCCTCATCAGAGGTATGTGTCGCTTTAGTAAAACTTAAATCGCCGAGTGCGTTTATAGGTACCAGATGAACATGGGCATGAGGAACTTCTAAACCAGCAACTATTATTCCAATTCTCTTACAGGATATTTCTTTTTTGATCATAGCTGCTACTTTTTTAGAGAAATTTATCAGTTTTCCCAGTAGATCATCCTCTAAATCAAATAGGTAATCGACTTCTTTCTTAGGAATTACTAAGGTGTGTCCAGGCCTGAGCGGCTTTATGTCAAGAAAAGCTAAAAATTCTTTATTTTCTAGAATTTTATGACAAGGGATTTCACCTTTAATAATGCGATTAAATATACTACTCATTTTTTAATACTCCTTATTTCTTTTTTCTCTTTAACTTAGCTTTCTTTAGTTTTGCTTCCTTTTTTGACTTTAAATATTCTTCAAGTTCATCCGGTGTGGACATAATAGTATCATAAAATTTTCCAAAACGTTCACAGTCCGGCGGATTATGAGCTCGGCATCTATCCGGCCTTTGGTCGTATATTTTGCAGCGTCCGCTAGGGGAGAGATACATACATCTACCCTTTATCCAAAGGTGCCAGCGCTTATGACGAATATAGACTTTTACCGTATCGAAATGAAGCTGCCATTTTAAGTCTTCAATCTCCTGCTTATTCTCAGGACGGCCTATTGTCATAGCCAGATTTTCACAACAAAAGCCCTTACAGTTTATGCACTCTTCTTTAGATGTTTTTTTACTCATGTTTAACTTTTTTTCTTATTACAACGCTAAGACATGGTCGCTGGATGTATCTTCATCTTCGATATTGATTAAACGGATTGAAGATCTCACTCTTAACAAAGGAAGCCATTCTAAGCACTGGAACCGTTGCTTAAGTGTGGCAGTTCCTCCGTCATAACAGCGGGCGATTCCCCATTGGCCGTTGTGAGAGTTGCCTTTATGGTTGTGGCCATAAAGAAAGGCGTCAATAGAGATACCGTTGTTAATTGCATTAGTTAATAATTTTTTAAGCCGGTGAGAATCCTTGAGCTGATGTAATGGACGCCAATCAAAGGGATGATGGTGAAGATAAATTACCCGTTTTCGGCAATTTTTTACATCATCTGAGTTTAGGATATTATTTAGCCGTTGTAACTGGTCAGAACCTAATTCACCTTCTGAAAATAGTTTATCGAAAAAGTGCAGTTCATTAGCCGTTGAATCAAGCCCGATAAAGGCGATATCATCTATAATGTCTTTTCGAGGATAGCCTAGATCATCTTGATAAAAATTTTGACGAAATAACTTTACGAATTTCTTTTTACCATAACGTCCGGTTCCATAATCATGATTTCCCGGTACAACCAGAATATGTCTAAAACCAGCATCTTTTAAATATTCCAACCATTTTATTGCTTTAGGATAATTAGAACTGTCATTGGCGTCATCTACTAGATCACCGGTAATAACAATGACACAATCAGAAGCTTGCTTTCCTTTTTGAGCTATTAGATTATTGCAAATAACTTCAAAGCGCTGCTCAAGGTTTCCGCACCCGAGATGTAAATCGCTCATATGAATAATATATTTCATTATTTTTTATCTGTATTTTTATAGTTCTTATACATTTTTTCTACGCTTTTACTATTAACATAATTATGATGCCTAAATCCTCCACCGAAATTTTGAGGGATATGCATTAACTCATGGATGATTACTTTAATTTGATCTTCTTGGGAAAGCTTATCAAATCGCTCGGAAATAAATTCAATCGCATAATGAGCCGAGCAGCCAATAGCTTTTTGCATTATTTTGGCTAATCCATGGCAGCGGGCGATAGTACGCTGGGAAGCTGAACCAGAGCTTCGGAAACACTTAAAAAATCCTAATTTTATATGGGGAAATAATCTTTGAGAGATTTCTTCAGCTTTTTTCTGTAAGTCTTGTGCAAATTCATAACCGATGATTTTTCTTCTTTTTCTTTTAAACATACCTATTTTAAGGGAGTTGACCCCTTTATTCAGAGCTCTTTAAACTCAGCGTCGATAACATTTTTATCAGATCGAGCCTGTTTTGATTTTCTTTGCCTGGTGGCTCTTGAGGAGAGGAAAAAAAACAGAAAAGTCCTAAAAATGGTTTTTAGGATGAAATAAAATAAGAATATTCGAAATAGAAAGAATATAAATTTCATAAGCCTATTATACTATCTAAAAAGGTTAGTTCAAGCTGTCTTAACAAACGAATCTTTTAGCTTAGGGATTCCCTCAGCTATTTCCTTAAGCCGTATCTTTATCTCTTTTAAGCGCTTACGATAAGCTAGGTCTGTGTTTTCATCATGGAATCCTTTGGAATTATTTAAACTGCGAGTTTTAGCATAATTTTCAAGCTCAAGTTCTTCTTTCTCCTTTCGCAGAACTTTTATCATCTTAGCGGTTTTAAAATTATGTTTCTTAGGATTATCAACTGCTGTCTCAACTACTAGTTCATTTTTCTTATCTTTTTTTGGTTTATCTTTCTTTGGTTTTGATTTATTCCGTAATTTATCCTTTTCCGTATTCGTTACCGTACCTATGTCACGGCTTTTAATTCTTCCCCAGTAATAATCAAAGTTACCGGGAAATTTTCTCACCTGAGAGTCTTTAACATCAAAAACAGTATTGGCAACTGAGCGAACAAAGTGTATATCATGGCTTATAAATACCAGGGTTCCCTGGTAAGCATTAAGGGCTTTAACTAAGGCCTCTACAGCATCAATGTCTAAGTGGATTGTTGGCTCATCAAGAAGAAGAAAATTTGGAGGGTTAATTAACAGCTTCGCTAAAATCAAACGGCTCTTTTCGCCGCCGGATAAGATACTTACCTTTTTTTCAACATCATCTCCGGTGAATAAGAATAAGCTTAAGAGTGTTCTTATCCTGTCGGTGGGAAGGCTGCCGGCAGCAGAGAGATAGGCTTCATCGTATACTGTGTTCTCTGAGTTTAAGACTTCCATCCTCCTTTGCGAGAAGTATCCGATAGTTACATTATGGCCAAGAGTACGTTTGCCGCTATCAATATCGAGTGCTCCGGCTAGTATTTTAAGCAGAGTAGATTTTCCGGCTCCGTTTTCACCGACTAGTACTGCCTTTTCTTCCCGGCTTATTTCAAAATAAAAATCTTCATAAACCTTTATATCGCCGTAGGATTTAGATATTTTCTTTAAGTCGATAATTTGATGTCCGCTCTTTTGAACAGCGGGAAAAGCAAAATTTCTGATACTTTCCCGGCGAAGCGAAGGTACGTTTATCTTTTCCATTTTTTCAATAATCTTTCTTTTTGCCCGGACCTGAGCCGCTTTAGTCGGTTGGCCGTGGAAGCGGTAGATAAATTCTTGTAGTTGCTTACGTTTTTTTTCCTGTTCGACTGATTGCTTTAAGAGGTGGCTTGATCTTTCTTCCTGTATTTTTTGGTAACTTTGATAATTACCCTTAACTTTTGTTATCGTCTCATTCTCTAATACTAATATGTGATTAGTTACTTGATCAAGAAAATCCTTATCATGTGAAATCATGATAAAGGTTCCTGAGAAGCTGAGCAGGTAATCCTTAAACCACAAAGCTGCAGTTAGGTCAAGATGGTTCATCGGTTCATCAAGAAGAAGTATGTCGTAATGACAGGTCAGAAGCCTTGCAAGCAAAACTCTCATTTGCCATCCGCCACTGAGCTCGTTTACTGGCTGTTGGAGTGTTTTTTCAGTAAAACCCAAACCAGTAAGAATTTTCTCAGCCTTATGTTCTAGCTCAAAATAACCTCTGAATTCTAAATCATGTAAGATATCTCCGTATTGTTTTGACCCGGCTTGACCTTGTTCCTCCAGTTTCTCCTTATCTCTAACTAGATGTTTTAGAGCTTCATCACCTTCCATTGTTTCAGATAGAACGGAAGCTTTAGATTCAAAAGATGCTTCCTGTGGCAAGTACCCAATATGAATGTTTTTGTTTATCTGTACTTGGCCTGATGAGGGTTCTTCTTGCCCGAGGATAATAGAAAAAAGAGTACTTTTACCGGCTCCATTAGGTCCGACTAAGCCGCATTTGCCGCCGCGGTTAATAGTAAGGTTTATATCTTCAAAAAGGTTCCTGACCCCATAACTCTTGGAAAGATTATTTAAAGTAATCATAATTTTTAAACTTCATGTTTTTGAATACTTTTAAGTAGCTGTTCAATCTCCTTAGCTATGGTATCGGGGAGTATTTTAAGCACTTCAATTTCATTTTTAAATGATCGTAATAGTCCCAGAAAGCGATTTATAGTTATTTTCCGGTGTTTAGTTCTTTCTTCTTCGGGGTTAATGTCTTTTCGCCGCTTCATTATCAGCGCGGTTAAGTCCTTTTTAACTTCTCTTGATTCTTTCCCTCGGTGAATAATATCTTTTTTAACTTGTTTATAACCGTCGTCATCTAAGGATCTTTTTGCCTTGCGAAGAATATCAGCAGCCTCAAGGGTCAAAGAAGGCCGATCGGTTGAGGATTTATCCTCGGTTTCATCTGCTATATATAGTGACTCCTCTTCTTTTTCAAGAAAAGCATAAGAACGGATAAGTTTCATTGCAGTATGTTTTCGGATATGGACTTCTTTTTCGGTATATTGATCAAATTTATCATAGCCCCAATTACGATAAAGCTTATCAGTAAAGACCGTGAATAAAGCTTGAGCTAGATTACGCCAAGAATTTTTAAAATCTAAGGTGGCTTTTTGAACGAGGTCTCTTACCTCTGCTGGGTTCATGTTAGTTAAGCTGGTATTTTGATTCTGCGAACTAATTGTTAGAGGTCCATTTAATTGCATAGGGCTCCTTTGTTGGTCAGATTGTTAATATAATTTTTTAGTTATTATAACACTAAATACAAAAAAAAGAGGATAAGAAACAACTGTCTCTTATCCTCTTTAGTATGCTTTAGTTAGCTTTTAGTAGCGTGAACCCTTGTTGTATCCGCCGCCACCGCCGCCGCCGCCGCCAAAGTTGTCTCTGCGAGGCTTCATTTTCTGGGCTTTGTTAACCTTTAGCTTTCTTCCATTTAACTCATAGTCGTTTAATGTATCTATTGCTTGTTGTGCAGCTTCTTCAGTTTCGAATTCTGCAAAACCAAAACCTTTAGGTCTTCCAGTGTCTCTATCTGTTATAAGCTTTATTTCGCCTACGGTTATGCTTTTTTCTTCAAGTAATTTCTTGATGTCGGCTTCGGTAACACCATACTCTAGGTTACCAATGTAAATTTTCTTCTGTTCTTCCATTTTCTTTTTTCTCCTTTTCTCGATCTGTTCACAAAAATTTAACCCTTTTAGCCTTCTTCTCTCTAACTTTTCTCTTCTCCCCTCCTTTTGTCTTCTCTGCGAAGGCTATAAACAATAATATCACAAAAAAGCGCAAATCCTAGATTCTTTAGGACTCACGCCTTCAAGATATCGTAAAATAGCTACCTTTTCAACCAGCGACAATATACCATTTTATTAAGATATTGTCAATAACTTAAAAAAATAGTCAAAATGCCAGATTCCATCCAATGAAGGCCTAATAATCACTATAGTAATGGTTCTATTGGCCCTAAGAAGGTTTTCATTAGCCTGGCCTTGATCTCCTTTTCGGTTAACTGGACGTCAGGAAATGGCCCAAAATACTTATAATTTTTATAAAAATCCTTATCCGAAGGTAATGCAGCAGTCTTTCCCGGTTTTAGCTGGAAGCTTCCCGAGTAGGTGAATGGCCAGATGTCAACGATTGGAATAAACTGCATAATATTAGCTAATAATCCGCTAAAGTGTGATATTATTGGTGGCTGCTTGCGTTTAGCGATTACCCAGCTATTTCCAGTGGCCATATCGCGTCGGATATCCTTTTCAATGGCTTGAGCTACTATTTTATCTTCAATAATCACGCCAACCTCAGTATTTAGATTAGCTGAGCGCGGATCAAGATTAAATGAGCCAATCCAGGCTTTTTCTCCATCAATAAGATAAACCTTAGAATGAAGACAGGTAATGTAACCTTTGGGTCTTTTTTCTTTGGTGATCGGTGTAATCATACGATCAAGATCCTTGGGATGAAGTTTTAGTTCAAACATTTGCCAACCAAAGGTTTTAAGGTATTTCTTCTTATATTTGTAAGAAAAAGCATAGGCGGCGATATGATCAGTTGCTGATAAACTATTACTGGATACTAAAATTTCCAGATTCGGTTTATCTCTAGCTAATTTTTTAAAATATTTAGTATTTCTGTTTCCAACAATAACGTAAGGTGTCTGTACGATTAGATAGTCCTGGGCTTGTTGAAAAAAATTACTCAGTTCATAAGTTGTCCTGGTGACCTTATTTCTTCCGATTTGCTCTACTTTCCCTGGCTTATCCGCGACGAATCTAATTTTCTTGACTTCATAACTAATATCAAAGATTCTTTTCTCCAGACAATTTTCATTTACTTCACAAGCATCTAATTCCGTAAATAAACCAGAAAGCATCAAGTCTTCCCTTAATGGATGCTTTTTATACTTATTATTTTTAATCAAGCGCGAAATATCCTTCATGCTTTTACTGGGTACTGATAAGGGGTGAACCCAGTATTCCAGGAAGGAATCGGTCATCTCCTTGACAAGTTCTCCGGCAACAGCTACTCCATAATCCTTAAAATTTCTAGTTGTTCCTCTATCATAGTACTCATTCTTATAATTGCGGCCGCCGGTAATGGCAACTTGGTTATCAACTACAAATATTTTATTGTGCATTCTTTGATTAAAGCCTCTAAAGTTAAGGAAAGCTTTTTTAATTAGGGCTAGTTTTGAAGGGACAACATTTTCTGAGATCGGATTATATAATTTAATTTCAAGATTAGGATCAGCTGTAGTTAAGAAGGTAATTAATCCAAAATCTTTAGTTGACCCTAAATAATCGAGAATAATTTTAACCTTAACTCCTCTTTTCGCAGCTTGGATTAACTCATAAGCCAGAAAATAACTAGTCTCGTCATTACCCCAGATAAATGTTTGGATAAGAATTGATTTTTGTGCCCTGCGGATGAGATGTAGCCTGAATAATAGAGCATCGTCGCCATTATCAAGCAGGCTAACGTAATGGGAGTCATTATCTCTGCTACTGGTTAGAAGTTGCTCAATTGGCGAATTGCCATAGGCCAGGCTGCCATTAATAAGTAAACCTAAAACTAAAGTCCAAATCAATTTTCTTAACATGTCATTAACTCTTGCTATCGGCCAACATTCTATTAATCTGCTCTTCATATTTCTTCATAAGCTTAGCTTTAGGTAAAAACCCTGAACAAAGCTTATCTTGATGAAATTCCTCACAGTGATCGCAAGCTTGATCCTTCATTTTACTTCTTATTCCCGAATAGACTACTTTTAATATCCACAAAAATGCTGTAATTATCAGGAATAAGAATAGTTTTTTAAAAATAAGCAAGAGTAAAAGGTTAGCTAAGCTCCAGCCTAAGGAAAATCTTAAACAATCCTTTATCGGCCGGGATAAAGTTTTATACAGTCTTGGGTAAGAGAAGGTAAGGACGAGTATTGAAAGAAAAATCGATAGGTATGTATAAAGAGTGAATTGGGTCAAATTGAGAAAAATTATTGAAGGAATACTTAAAGCGAATCCTAGGAGAAGAAAAGAACAGCTGCGGCAAAAGTATATTCCCCTTATGCAAAATAAATCTTTTTTAAAAGATCGACAGAGAGGCCCATGAGCAAAAAGAACCGGCAAGAATATAATTAAGCGTTCCAACCAGAGAGGCCTTTGCATTGATTATACACCTAGTAGGTTTCTGAGGGTGGTTCTGGCAGTTTCCATAATGCCTTTTGATTTAGAGCGGATGTTGTCATAGTCATTGCTGAAGGCGGAATATTGTTTTTCAAACTTTTTATCGCTGATATCTTTCTTTCTTTTAGGCTCCCTTATTTCCCGCCATAATAAAGAAAGTAGTCTTTCAGTTCTCTCTATCTGGTCAATACATCCCCGGTAATCTCTGAAAGACTTTTCGTCAGATAAGGTTCCCAAGGCAGATACCGATATATTGTATTTCCATTTTGCTTTGTTATAATCCCAAGACTTAATCAGAAAATTTAGAGTCTGTTCATAAGCAAAATTTTTATTATTTATTAAAAGATCGCGCAAAACAGATGTTTTAAGATTAAGAAACTCAGATCTTGGTCGATTAAGCGGCAAAGCTCTTACGCCTCCTGAGATCTCGGGAAACCAACTCGCTAGAAGTGGATATGTTCCATAAGTATCTACCATGCTTTTTGCGCTGTACTTATCCCCTGTTCTAAAATCTCCTATGGCAATATCTACATTTTTTATTTTAATAAAGCTTCCTAGTTTGTCATAGAATCCGACATCCTCATCAATATAATCAATATCACCGGGTATTTGTATAATTCTCTCTGTTTTAGGATAATTATCAAGTACATGACCCCAACCGGCAAGCCATGTTTGGCAGGTATCAACAGACCAGGTCTGTATAACTTCAAGAGTCTTGTATCTTTTATCCTTTATAAAAGAAGCAGCATTTCCTCTTATGACGGTACTTCGAGGTAGCATAACAATTGGCTTAGGGTCAATTTCCCGGCATTTATCAACTGTCCACCAGAAATACCATTCACACTTGCTACTATTTTCATAGCCTAAGTATGGAAAAATAATAACAACCTTAGATTTTGTATTGGGTTTATTAGATTTTTTTGGCATGGCTTATCTCGTGCCTCACTCATAAACAGAGTTTAGAACTCTGTTATACTTTTCCCCGTCTTTCTTCTAGTTTCAGACGAACTTGATGAGCCTTTTCTTCCGAAGCACTAATAGTCCTAATAATAAAAATAGCTATTATCGAGGTCACAATCGGAATTGTGATATCAAGTTTCCTCATCCACAATAGAGTTTCGGTAGCTTGACCTAAGCCTAATTCCTGCTTAAAACCTGTCCATGTTAGGAGCGCTCCGCCAATTAATCCAGCCAGGGCTAATCCAAGTTTGACCATCCACCAATAAACAGCACTGAACATTCCCTCCCGGCGTTCGCCAGTCTCAAGCTCGTCTTGGTCACAGACGTCAGCTACCATTGATAGAATTATTGTGAATAGTGATCCTAAGCCAAATACAATAAACGGTGCACAGGCTAATAGCAAGTAATGCTCTCGAGCTATCAAGGCACAAACCTTTAAAAAGTTAACAAAACCATTGAGGTTCAATAAAGACCATAGTTGGCTGTTAGCGGGATGGAGTTGGTTGTATCCGATCCATTTCATTGAATAGCCGATGATCGAGATAGGAATGGTGACGAAAAAGGCGTTGCGTTTTCCCAATTTTCTTGAGAGCCAGGGAATAAAAGAAACCACACAAACAGTGCAAATAGCGCTGAATGTTCCGTAGATACCAAGTAATCTTCCTCCGGCTGTATAAGCAGCCTCGGTTGAAGGAGCATACTGAAATACATAAAAGAAAATTACCCAAAGAATAAAAGTGGAACTGAGCATAAAACCGTTAAAAATCAGGAATGTTGCCGCGCAAATTTTAACAAACAGCTTATTTTTGAAAGTAATTGCGACATTTTTAAACAATTTTCTCACCGTAGGAATAGCATTTAGCAGAAGGAAAATGGCGACTTGTAAAAAGACGGTGAGGATGCAAGCAAAGATTTTATTTAACAAAGAGTATGGTGCAAAATAATTAGAGAAAGCACCCTTAGAAGCCAGGTTAGCGAGTATAATTATGATATAAGTTGAGATAGTAGATATAATTATTAGTTTAGTAAAAAGTTTTGATCGCAGATCGTTGATTAAATTCTTTATAAAGTCACCGGTTATCTTTTTAGGCTTGGGTAGGTTTGCAAAGTGTTCTTTATTAAAGATTGCCGGGAGAATACCTGCGAAAATAATAACACATCCTATAATAATCGAGACAAACCGTGCTCCAAGAACAGGATCCGGGTTTCCTTGGGCATTTGCAAACCAGTTTTTATTGTACATGATAGCCCAGCACCAAGGAGCAATTAACCATGGCACTTGAGCAAAAGCCCTGCTCCAGCTTTGTAGACTAGTACGCTCATGATAATCAGGTGTCATTTCATAACC
>Ga0208648_1002480_pt1 | contig 12822 bp, 15 predicted proteins | sample AntAceMetag02UKL_FD_184772 | JGI IMG/M metagenome (GOLD analysis project Ga0208648, IMG submission 184772) | Saline lake microbial communities from Ace Lake, Antarctica - Antarctic Ace Lake Metagenome 02UKL (SPAdes) (version 2) | ecosystem: Environmental > Aquatic > Non-marine Saline and...
TTCTTGCCTTCAATTCCTTACTATGTTTTTTTCTTGCCACTTGGTGCCTCCTTTTTGTTGGAAACACACCTTAATACATTGTCTCATTTACAGGGTCCACTATACTAAGCCTCTAAAAAGAGGCTTCATATTGTTATTCCAAATAGTTGGTTAGGCCCGACCCGATTATTCTTTCCTCGTATGCTGTTCCCGGATGTTACCTGCGTCCCATGATCCGTAATACCCTTATGAACAAGTTGATGATGTCCATATATAATGCTGCTGCACTGTCCACTGCGTTATCTAACGTTTTAGGAATCCGATTTGCGCGGCCCCAGTCATAACCAATGTAGCCACAGAATATCAGGGCTACTGCCCAGTCTAACCACCCTTGATGGATTCCAAGTATTAAAACTTGGAACAGCTCTACCAGTATTACCACAATCAGAGCAATGGTTAGTGCCCCGGCAATACGTGCAAAGAATCGAGGGAACAAGGACCCTAGCAGCATCATGCCGCCCGTAACCAAACCAGTTACTTTGATAGCGTCTAAGACTATGTTGGGGTCGTAGCGGGCAACAACAATATTGATTATTAAACCAAAGGGGACAACGACAAAGTTGTAGCCGATAAAACTCACCACCGGATTGTCGGACTTTTTATATAAATACATGCCGAAAAAGCAACTTGCAAAGTAGCCTATAAAAAATATCCAGGGAGATATAGATAGTATTGATTCAACGGGTATTTCTTTTACCATTACCCAGTTAACCAAGAATCCCCAACAGAGAACTGCGCCGATAGTTAAGTTGTAGAGTCCTGGGCTAATTTCATTATCACTATGCCCTGTGCGATCAAATACGTTTGATTCCATCATGTAATCACCTCTCCTTGTTCTCGGATTTGCTAGGGAGTTTAATTATCTTAAAGAGCCCATTTTAGCAACAAAAAGCTGCTTCTAAGTATTAAAAAAGCCCCTTAAAAGAGGCTTAGTGTAGGTATCCAAAATAGTTAGCTAGGTCCGACCCGGTTATTCTTTATTCCTATTTTTTCATTTATTCTTCCCTGATGGGGCAACCGGTGTAGTCTGTGAAAAGCATCTCGATCTGCGTTTTCATTGCGGGAACCCGGGCCACGGCCTGGGTCAGAGATCCGATGGCTTCCAGGGCAAAGCTCTGGATGGCAGGGCCCTGGGGTGGGTTGTCCTGCGGCCTGCCTGTGAGCTCGTCAAAATAACCGGTTATGGCATCGACGGCTTTCGGATTTCGCACTACAGCCGAGAGCATGCTGCCGACAGCCTCCATATATGCTTTCATGACTTCCGGCTTATACCTGTTGGGGGCAAGAGCGGGCCCACAGAACAACCGGGTAGTTGACAGGATGTCCTCTGCGGCTTCAGGCTGCCGTGCAATGGCTTCGCAGCCTGCAGCTACGCTAAGGAGCCGTGCGGCGCTGAGAGCTGCGCTTGGCTTCTTCTTATTATCGTATTCGCCCAGATAAAGAAGGCTGTAGCGAATCAGCGTATTGGCAGCTTCGGGTTGCCGGGCGATACTATCCAGTAAGACGGCAACGGCTTCCATCCTGGCGCAGGCTGCGATGTCCCGAGGTCTGTCGAGTGCTGCAGCGGGCGGGCAAAACAACAGGGCCAGTTCAGCAAGCGGGGCATTAGCGCCGGGGTTTCGGGCCATGCCTTCGATAAGCGAGCCGACCGCCTCCATGCGCGCGGCCTGACCTATCGGTTTAAGGCGCTGGTAATCGGCCGCGGTGCCGCTGGCCCTGCTCAGCAATTCCGCCAGCGTATCGGCAGCTATGGGCTGCCGCGCGGCGCTTGCAAACAGAGATGAACATGCCTGGAAATAGGTCTCCTGAACAAGATCATCGCGCAGGATAAACCGGGTGTTATCGAATGTGCCCAAGGTTGCCTGGTAGGATGTCAGCGTGGCGTTGTCGAAGGTTTCCGGATTGTGCGCATAGGCATCAAGAAACAACACCATGGCAGCCGATCGGCTGCGCTGTGCGATAATGCTATCAGAGCGTTGGTTGGCTGCATCGGCGTTTTGGACCCCTATAATTCCGCAGAGCTGTGCACAGATCAGTACAACGATTATCCTGAAATACATGTCTATTTCCTTTCCAATCCGGGTAAGTGCTGAAAAGCGATTTCGTTAAAAAAAAAGTATAGGGGAAATGGACGTTGGTGTCAAACAACCGGGGGACAGCTCCCTCGGATTTGGGGGGTTAAATAGAAGAAAAATAGGGGACAGACAAAATATGTAATTGGTGCTAATTTCTTTGCAATTTACATAATTTACCTGTCCCCTTTTCTTTCTATCGCTGAAAAAAATCAAGCCTGCGATTACCTCGCTGTATAACATGATGAGGATAACCCGGGGTAACTATTCGTACGATTCGTGGCATAGTAGGGGAATTGTATATTTTTTAAAGCGTATGGCAACAATTAATTAGTGGCTGTCCCCGATCGTCTTTTTCTGGCCAGGTAGGCATTGTTGATTTTATTTGTATCGAGTTTCTCTATGGCCTGCACAACAGCTTCGCCGAAGCATTCAAGCGTGAAAAGGCGGCCTGAATAATGTTTTGTTTGAAAGGGGTGGAAGACTACTGCGCGGCGGTCGGCCGGAGCTGGCATGGGTATGAGCGCCAGGGGCGAGGGGAATGATACCCAGGAAGCAAGGCGGTTGCGAAACACCGTGGACTGCTCGGTCTGCAGGTCGGGAAATGATATCTGTATGTCGCAGTCATACTGCATGATAATGGGCAGGGGCAGGACAATGCCGAATATGCCCCAGCTGACCGCGGCAAGAAATGATGACCCCGTGCTTGTTTCGTGATATTCCGCTATGGTGAACCGGACATCGACGGTCAGGGCATCGGCCGAGTCGGTAAACAGCAGGGGATATTTTTCCGTGGTAATCTCCCTGAGTTGCTGCGGAAACTGCTCGGTCAGGGCGGCATCTTTTACCTTGTCTGCCCAGTAAGCGCTGTCGGTAAATCCGCTCATGTAGAAGATGAGCGGGGGCGGCGCATCCACATGGCCGATGCGGAATTTCGCCTGCACCGCGTCAAAGCTGTGGGGGTGGGGCATGAGCGTTGTCGTATAGTTTTTGGACGCACAGCCCGCGCCTCCAAGAGATGCGAGAAGAAGGATGAGAAACGGCAGTATATGTTTTTTTAGACGCAGCATGGTCTACCTCTTTGCTAAAACATTTTTGTGAATGAAAAGTTCGTGATGATGCCCTCGGTGCGGTCCACGGCGCCGAACTCGGCCTGCGTGCGGAACTGAAATTTCAGCTTCAAAAAGGGCACATAAATGCTGACCTCGGGCCCTATGGCGAAAACCCGGTCGTGGACGGTTTTATCATAAGAAATATCACTTCCCCGGTCGCTGGTCAGCTGCCAGTGCCCGTAGCCCGAAATCCCCAAATCCCAGAGACCGATCGATTTGCTGATGGCGGCATCGAAGGAAAAGTCCTGCCCCGGACGGATATTTTCATCGCGCTTTTTGCTATGTACCTCATAGCGCAGTAGCACCGATATGGCCCAGGTTTTTTCATCGTCCAGATAGATCGTGCCGCCGGGGCTGACCAGTAGGGTCCAGAAATCCTTGCCCGGCAGGGCGGGCCTGCGCAGGCTGTGCCGCCCGGTAGGAATATAGGCGGCAAGGCTGAACATTGAGTCCCAGCTGTCATGGTGCCAGGCAAGCCCGAAAAATTCAAAACAGATATCGCCTAGGGCCCAGGCTTTGTCATGCAGGTTCGCCTCCGGAATGCTGACATCGGCATAGGTGATCGGGACAAGCAGGTCGAAAAAAAAGTCAGCCCCTAAAATTTTCTGTTTGGTGACCCAGATGGGCCGGTGCACCATGATGAAATCCTGAATATCGAGCCGTGACTGCGGCGAGTTTCGGCGTCCCTTGTATGTGTCGGAGTAGTAGAAAACATTGTACAGTTTGTAATAAAAGCCGGGCGGGGCTATGGTTGCGACCTTTATGCCCTCGACCCCGCAGACATAGTGGCCGGTTTCACCGGCAAAGCAGACCGGGGCGCATAGGAAAAACAGAACGGCTACAAGAACAGCAGGAAAAAAATTTTTCAGTTTCATGTCAGTATGTCCCCTACAGCAGGTGGATGAAAATCATTGAATCGCCGGGTAGGTACACAACAAACGCTGCAAGACGCGATATAGCAAATAGCTGTTCTGTCACATTGTTTTGGCCAGATGTGCAGCTATTTTCTCAATCGTGCATTTGTTTATAACCTCCTTTCCGATGCGCACGGTTGGGCCTCGGTCGCACTGCTCGAAGCAGAAGGATGCCCGCACATCGATTTTCCTGCCAAGGTCATATTCCTTGATATGTTCAAGAATGTCATGCATGAGCTTCTGGGAGCCCAGCAGAAAGCAGCTCGTGCCGAAGCAGGCGGATATTTCGACAGGGTTTTTTTCCATTTTTGCTGCAGCATGCACGGGCACATCTTCGTCACAGCTTCGCCGCCTGGACTGATATCCCGTATGTAGCAGACGGTTATTGCCGAGGAAAAAGTAGGAGCTGCCTCTGCAGATGACCACGGTGATTTTTTCTGTTTTATCCATTTTCCGCTTCTCCGGACATGTTCAATAGAAACTTTTCCTTCAGGCTGCACGACAGCACGGCAAGGCTTGCCGCGAGGTCGACTTTTTCAACAATAACGCCTGCGGGAAGTATAAGCTTCACAGGCGTGAAGTTCCAGATTGCCGTGATGCTTGTCTGCACGAGCATGTCCGCGGTTGCCTGGGCTGCAGCAGCAGGGAGCGTGAGTATGCCTAGATGAATATGCAGCCGCACGGCAAGGTCGGGGAGCTTTTCCAGCGGGAAAACCTCTATGTTGTGAATGCGTGTGCCGATTTTGCTGTTGTCGACATCAAAGGCTGCAATGATATTGAGACCGTAGCCGGCAAAGCCGCTGTAGCCGATAAGGGCTGAGCCGAGGTTTCCTGCGCCGATGAGAAATGCCTTGGTGGTATTGTTCCAGCCCAGAAACTGCATAATTGCTGCGATAAGGTCGGCAACCACAAAACCCAGGCGCGGCTGCCCGACTATGCCCATGGCCGCAAGGTCTTTGCGGACCTGGATTGGCTCGAGCTGGAACCGGTCGGCAATATAGGTGCTGCTTACATACTGCTGATTTTCATCCTGCAGTTCCTTGAGCAGGCGCAGATAGGTCGGCAATCGGCGAACGGTTGGCAGCGACGGAGTAATGGGTGCTTTTTCGGTCATGGAGGCCTCTTTCGATAATAAGTTATCGATACTTATTTATCGATAACTTATTATCGAATATTTTTTAGGATTTTGCAAGAGAGAAAAATAAAAAATTTCAGGCAGTCAGGTTGGTTGAACGGACAGAAATAGCAGAAATAGGACGAAATAGGGGACAGACAAAATATGTAAAAAAGACGGAATAAAAATTTTCGCATTGCGACTAATATTACGTGACTGAAAAAACAGTAATCGCACATCGCTCGCAGGCGGAATTTTTTTATGCCACGAACCTCACGCCTCTTAATTCCCGGTCAGGCAACTGTGTATCATGTCATGAGCCGCACCGCCCTGCTAGGTCTCCCTCTGGGCGACGCTGAAAAAGAGCATCTCACATCTCTGATAAAACGCCTCAGTTGTCTGTACTTCACGGAAATCCTTGGCTTTTGCTGCATGGGCAATCATTTCCACCTTTTGGTGCGCATGCTGCCCGATGAGAGCTTCGGTGATGGCGAGATACAACAGCGGCATGAGCGCTTTTTCGGTGATCAGAAGCGCTTCTGCGAAGGCCACATTCCCAGTTACCGCCTGAAATACGCTAGCCTGTCGGAGTTTATTAAAGAGCTCAAACAGAACTTCTCGCGCTGGTACAATAAACGCACAGCACGCAGAGGTTTTTTCTGGTCAGAACGCTTTAAAAGCGTAATTGTTGAAAACGGCGATACCCTGATAAACTGCCTGGCCTATATTGACCTGAACCCGGTACGGGCCGGAATCGTTGCAAAGCCGGAAGACTATCGCTGGAGCAGCCTCGGCTATCATGTACAGCAGGGCAATTCGGATGGGTTTTTGTCGCTTGATTTCGGGTTGAATGAATCCGGGCAGATCGATAATGCCGAGCGTTTGCGTAAATATCGGCAATATGTGTATGAGGTTGGCGAACTTGAAACCGGACATGGTGCGCATATTGCGCCGGAGACTGCCAAGAAGGTGCGCCAGAAAGGCTACAAACTCACGCGTAAAGAGCGGTTTTTATACCGCAGCCGCTATTTCACCGATTCAGCCGTGATCGGCAGCCGTGAGTTTGTGCTGCAGAGCTTTCAGCATTTTCGCAAGGCGCTCAACATCAGCAAAGACCGACAGCCCAAACGCATTACCGGTCTTGAAGGCATGTATTCACTCAAACGACTCGGGCCTTAGGCTCCAAGAAAATACGGCCATTTCGACATATCTAAAAAAAACCCGCCCTCATCCTGCAAGGCATCAGCCAAATTAAAATTCTGTTTGTCCCGCCTATTTTCAGCATGAGAAAAACTGAATTTATTATCCACGCAAGCTCAAAAATCTGAGAGTTTTATCTGTTGTCGCAGGCGCATAGAACTTTGGTGTTAATTTTTTTTGCAATTTACATAATTCACCTGTCCCTTTTGTTTTCCTTTTGTTTTCTTTGTCTCCTTTGCTCCTTTTGCTGGGAGCTTTAACGGTGGGGCGGGGCAGGCGCGTTAGTGAGTGGGGTCATTTTCAGCGATTGATTGGAATTTATTCTTTGAGTAGGATCGCAGCGCATTTCGCGATGCTCGATCAACAAGGGTAAATATCTCGTCCAAACGATGTTTTATCTTAGTTGGCTTATGCCCTTTTATATGATGAAACTGTAGAGTAAACCTTAGAGTACATTCAAAAAATTCTTTATAGAGTTCGTGATTGCTTATCTGCCTTCCAGATTTCGAACAATAGTTATTCTCTACGAGTCGTTCTTTCCGGGAAATCAGACCTACAATATTCTGCGAATCAGTAAAAGACGTAACCTCCCTTTCGGGTATTTCTGACAAGGCCCACAAAATTGTTTGTAATTCCAACTTAGTAGATGATGTGTTTTCAAATTTTTTAATCTTAATACATTCACTCAAGTCACCGATATTCTCAGGTTCCTTCATAAATGCTATGTACGCGCCAAACCCAACGCCTTGCTGTGGATTCACACTACCGTCTGTAAAAAGGAACACACCCATTTTATTACAACAATTCTTGTACGAGGGTCAATATCGCTGATAATCTAAAAGTCATACTTAAATATATTTATATCCTTATGATAAATTCCCGCAACTTTTTCTTTTAAATGCGCGTCGTAGTATTCTCTATAATCAGACCTGTTGGCAGAAAGGTTGGTAGGGTTAATAGTGACGGATTTATTCCCTATGATTTCGATGATCTTTTCAAGGCCTGCATTAAAATTTTCAAATCTGCCAATGAAATCAACACTGTTTAAATCAATTAATTTCTGCTGAAGCCGTATATGATGATCACACTGCTCGATATTCTGGTTTCCAACGAAATCAACAAAATTTTCGAAAGTTTGCATCGCTAATAACCTAGCATCAGAAAATCTGAAGTAATTTTCACCGACCACTTTATTTTGCCAGCAGGAAACAAGCCGGTCCCATGGGTTCCTCACGAAAGCAAACTTGAAGTATTCTTTGTATCCGCGTGTGGGGTAATGACAGAACATCGGGTGTTCGGCAGCAAGGTCTAATTGCGCCTGGTCGAACACATCGAATATTGTTCGGGTTCCGACTTTGGCTACACGGAACCATAGAAACTTCTCTTTATGGCAGATCGTGATGTTGTATCGTTCACTGGATGGAATATAGGGAATTGACCGAATCAATCGGTGGCTGATTATTTGATACATTCGGCTTGGGAGCGTTAATTCTTGTGACCACTTTTCTTTTGTTTTCTTCGTTTTTATCATGGGAGTCTACGATATGAAGGATGGTGCCTGATGTCATGCGTAACTGTAGTAAGTTTAAAGCGCAGTGACAAATAATATCTGGCTCTATCAATTTGTTATAGATTCAGGTTTCTATACTCTTCTAACCGTACAGTATATTCTGGAGTATCTGTAAATCCGCAGCTTTTCATTTCCGGGCAAAATCCTCTATACACACATTCAGGCACACAAACACTAAATAATTCCGGCTCTTTCTCTTTCAATGATTGTAATACTGCTGCCCAGGCTTGCCGGGATTCTTTGGATGCACCGCTGCAGAGCCTTTTTCTTGATATGTTTATAACAGCTTGTGCATTTGCAATACATTCATGGGTAACCGGTGCAGATTGATTTTTTATTTCTCTGTCTTCTCCTGTTCGATCAGTTCTTTGAGTGCCTACAAAATGTTCAATGCCAACCTTATGGCGAACAAAGTGGACACTCACCCAATATTTCAGGTCAACCCATTTCCATTTAATAATCAATTGCCGAATTGGCGAATGTTCCGACAAGAGTATTTTCTTTTTCCAAACAGATGAAGGTTCTTTAGTGCCTTTATCCATATTAACAGTTGTTCGTGCGGCATCGGCAACTTCACGCCAGGTACTTTTAATCTGTATAGTTTCTATTCTCATAGTCTTCCTAACGCAGTGTTGAAAATCCTGTGTTTTCTTGTTTTAAACGCTATACCCTATATCGAATACATTGTGACATGCAGGGCAGCTGAAAAGTCATTGATTAATGCTGCCATCTTTTTTGAACATAGAATGAAAGTCATCCTCGTATCTACATGTCGGGCAGATTTTAAACTCTTTTTCCATTTTGACAGTAGTAACATCATAAGCCATAAAATAATTCTTTTAGAAAGAGCATAACGTTAAGGGTGAGGGGCACCCTTTGGCCCGAATCCCTGTGAAGCAACTTGTTCTAGTGCCGTAATCACGCTAAGGCTTCGACTCATTACGTGAGTGCCACTCATAAACAAACGGCCCAACTTTATCATATTTGTTTTTTTGAAAGAGATAAATGGCTCCTAAAACAATAAACATAAAAGGCAAAAAGGTTGGCGTGCCTGAAAAGAAAATAAATCCTGTAATGATAAAGGCTACGATCCACCAATTAATATGGCCGATTACACAGATATCTCTCGAAGATTCATTTACGGTAAGCTTACCGTGCATGATGGGGGTGTAGTTAACAAGTGTAAACTGGAGAAGCTTTTCACGGAAGGCATATTCTTCGCTTCCAATGTGTTTAAATACTAATGAGGGTGTAATTGTCTTTTGGAACGCTTCGTTGAGGACTTCTTCGTTTATTGGATTGGGTGCAGTTTTGTTAAATGGATATTTTTTTTTATAAATCGGTATGCCAATTCTGAAATAGGTAGGGTTCCATGTTGCCAAAAGTATCATCTCTACAATAGCTATTAGAAAAAATATAAATATTGGTTCAAGCATACATATCTCCGTGCTCTAACGTTGCTGCTCACGGGCGCGTGTCAACGCGTCGCTATTGAGCTTCTTGTTAGTCATTTCTATGCTGCTGATAATGCATGCACTTCAGAGTTGAGTGCCTTGCCCAGCTTGTCTGCCTCAACTTCAAGATCAAAATGAACCTGTAGATTCAGCCAAAACTGAGGGGGCATCCCAAAGTACTTAGCCAGGCGTAAGGCCGTGTTTGCTGTTACAGCTCTTGTCCCGTGTACAATTTCGTTAATACGGCGTGCAGGCACGCTGATATCCTTTGCCAGTCTGTATTGACTGATGCCCATAGGGTTAAGAAATTCTTCAAGAAGAATTTCTCCTGGATGTATTGGTGCTATTTTTTTCATGTATTGACTCCTAGTGATAATCAACTATTTCAACATTGCGGGCGTGCCCTGCATGCCACTTAAAACATATGCTCCATTGCTGATTAATACGAATGCTGTGTTGGCCCTTTCTTTTGTCTTTGAGTGCTTCCAATTGATTGTTTGGGGGTACACGCAATTCTTTGAGTTGGGTTGCAGCATCCAGCATCCATAATTTTCGTATAGCTATTTTTTGAATCGATTGAGCAAGCTTTCGAGAAGTTTGCCGATGAAAAAGTTTTTCTGTCTCTTTGCATTTAAATGATTCAATCATGGACATATAGTAACGCTACGCGGTATTATTGTCAAACGTTATTAGTTGATACTATAAAGAGGCTAACAACTAATATGAGACGGCCGAGATTTCAAATGAATAGGGTTTTTGGAGGGACGTGCTTCCGCGCGTCCGCTTGATAGTCACATGCGGTCACGACAAAGCGTGCCCCTCAAGGATTTCTCCCTCTGGTTGAAATGACAGGGGAGGGGGGGGCGAAACGACAGGCAAAGTATTTAGCTTTTTAGGTCGGCAGCCCATGCTTCGCAGGAGCGCAGAGCCTCTTCAGCTTGAAGCTGCTTCCTTTTTTTGGAAGGAGCTTTAACAGTGGGGCGGGGAAGAAGCCCGAAATTTGAGTTCATGGGCTGGAAATTTTTGAGTTCTGATTCAACCAGATGAGCGATCAGGCCGCTGATTATGGTTGCAGGCGCTGGAGTGAGTGTGGGTTTGCCCTGCAGGGTGCAGGCTGCCTGCGTTCCGGCCCACCATCCCATGGCGATTGACTCCACGTAACCTTCAACGCCTGTGATCTGCCCGGCAAAGAATATACGTGGGTCAGTTTTGAGTTGCAGGGTAACTTGCAGCAGCGCGGGTGCCTGGAGAAAGGTGTTTCTGTGCAGGCTGCCAAAGCGTGCGAACACGGCCTGCTCAAGGCCCGGGATTTTACTGAACACTCTTTTTTGTTCGCCCCATTTCATGCGGGTCTGAAACCCGACCAGATTATATAGAGTGCCTTCCGTGTTTTCCTGCCGTAGTTGGAGCACCGCGTAGGGCAGTCTTCCGGTATGCGGGTTTATGAGCCCGACCGGTTTCATGGGGCCAAAGGACAGGGTTTCTTTGCCCCGTGAGGCCATGACCTCAATGGGCATACAACCTTCAAACGGTTTCAAGCTTTCAAATTCGCGCAGCTCAACCTTGTCTGCTTCCGTCACATCGTCGATAAATTCGTAGTATTGCTCTTGTGAGAGCGGGCAGTTGATGTAGTCGGCTGTGCCCTTGTCATAGCGCGACGCACGCCAAGCTGCGTTCATGTCGATTGAATCGGCTTCAACGATGGGGGCGATGGCATCGTGGAAATACAAAAGGTCGCCGCCGACAAGTTTTCCTACCTCTAGTGCAAGTGCGTCCGAGGTAAGCGGGCCGGTTGCGATTATAACAATTCCCTCAGTCGGGATGCTTGTCACCTCTTCGCGCTTGAGTTCGATCAAGGGATGATCTTCAATTGCTTTTGTAATGGCGGAGGAGAATGCATGGCGGTCAACTGCCAGGGCCCCGCCTGCTGGAACCTTGTGCGCGTCTGCTGCAACAAGTACTTGCGAGCCGCACAGGCGTAGCTCAGCTTTGAGCAGGCCCGATCCGTTGGTAATGTTGTCGGAGCGAAGCGAGTTGCTGCACACAAGCTCTGCCAGACCCTCCATGGTGTGCGCCGGTGAAAACCTGGCTGGTTTCATTTCATGCAGTACAACGCGGCAGCCGCGATTAGCTGCTTGCAGGGCAGCCTCGCACCCGGCCAGGCCTGCGCCGATTATTGTAAGTGATGACATAAAAATCTTTCTAAAATATTATAAATAATCGGACGCGCGGAAGCGCGTCCCTCCAAAAAATTATGAGCTTCTGTAATTTGTATTATGCCCTAGATTGCAAGATGTATTTATTTTTGGAGGGCCATGCTTCTGCATGGCCGCATGAAATTCAGAGTTTCTTGAAAATAATTAATTTGTTTATTTATGTTTCCCCCTTTGGTTCTTGGGAGTTTGAAATTTTAAAATCGTTATTCTTTAGTTCATTTTTTTGTTTTAAGGTTTTTTAACCCATCGGAGCGCAGCCGAGACGGGTGCATGAGAGCGGATATAGGACACCATGCTGGTTGAGCGATAGCGAGTTCAGGGCGTTCCCGCTAACATGTGCCCGGCGAGCGAAGTTCCGCCGCAAGGCGGAACTTCGAAACGCCAAGGGTGTCTTTTCTTGGGGGTACCGCTTCTTTGGACAGGCAAAGAAGCGGTACAAAATAATCTTTTAAAACCCTAAAAAAAGGAAAAACTAAAAATTAACCGCTCATTAACTTCTGTCACACCGGTCTGCGCCGGAATGACAGAAGTTGGCTTATTATTCTTCTTCGCCGCCGCCCTCTAACGCGCGTGTGTATTTGCACGACTTGTTCGGGCATTTTATCCGGCTGCCCCAGCGTTTGGTAGTGTTTTCAACCAGGAACGGCGATTCGCATTTCGGGCAGTGCTCGTCAATGGGTTTGTCCCAGCTGGCAAATGAACACTTCGGGTACATTGTGCAGCTGTAGAAAATCTTGCCGCGTCGCGATTTCTTTTCAACAACGTCTCCGGCGGAGCAGTCCGGGCATTTAACGCCGATTTCCACCGGTTTTACGAGCGGTCGGATAAACTTGCAGTCCGGGTATTTGGAGCAGCCGTAAAACTGGCCGTATTTACCTTGCCGCAGCAAAAGCGGAGCGCCGCAGGTTTCACATTTTTCATCGGTGGTCTGGGCAGCTGCGCCTTCTTCGCCGTTTTCATTTGTCAGTGGGCGCACGTAGCGGCATTCTGGAAATCCGCTGCAGGCAAAGAAGCGTCCGTATTTGCCCAGTTTAATGACAAGTTCTTTTCCGCAGTCAGGGCAGATCTCCTCGGTTTTTTCGGTGGTGACATCGGACTTTTTGACTTCTTCGTCCTTGACCTTGAGTAGCT
>Ga0208648_1002491_pt1 | contig 12790 bp, 9 predicted proteins | sample AntAceMetag02UKL_FD_184772 | JGI IMG/M metagenome (GOLD analysis project Ga0208648, IMG submission 184772) | Saline lake microbial communities from Ace Lake, Antarctica - Antarctic Ace Lake Metagenome 02UKL (SPAdes) (version 2) | ecosystem: Environmental > Aquatic > Non-marine Saline and Alkaline...
CACTGGTGAGCTGCTTATATTTTTTCATCGGTGCTCCTTTTACTTGGTCGTTTAAGTGGCTTAGATAGTAACGCAGCTCACCACTTAAATTCACCTATAAAAGTTGCACTTCAAACTTGAATCCACCCTAGAAAAATTATAAATATTTATAAATAATAAATAATCTTGATAACTGTTATTGGGAGTGTTGCTAATGGTACCGCTTCGTATTTACAAGTCAATTTTGGCGGCTGTTCTTGTTATATCTTTCATGATACCGGTCAATTGCTTTGGCAATGATGACTATCATACCAAGGCCTTGGCCTGGCTTACAACACAACAGGATTCAGGCAGCGGTTCCTGGGGGCCGGATTCGGTTCTTGATACAACTGCAGTGCTGCAAACCGCGCTGTTGTTTCCCGGCAGCGGTATAGATGTTTCTGCGGCTGAGGAATATCTCAGCGCACAGCAGCCCGTTTCAACGGACTACCTTGCGCGTAAAATCATGGCGCTGACCGTTGCCGGGCATGAAGTGGAACAGGGCGTTGTAGAGCTTCTTCTTCGGCTAAACAGTGATGGAGGGTTCGGCTTTCAGGCTGGGTATCCCAGCTCGTGTATCGACAGCCTGTTGGCGTTGGGTGCGCTTGTTACGGCAGATGTTGCTAATGATGATTCGGTCATTGCTTCGGCCCTTGGGTATTTCACTTCATTGCAGTACAGCAGCGGTGCTTTTCCTTCTGACAGGGAAGGTCCGGCAAGCCTTGAAGTGACATGTCGAGCGCTGCTTGTCATGCACAGACTGCAACCGCGCTATAATCTTTCGTCCTTTATTTCCTCGGCTGCAGGCTTTATAGCATCGCAGCAGAACGTTGACGGCGGTTTTGGTGAGCAGGAAAGCACTGAGGTTGAAACCGCTCTTGCCCTTCAGGCTCTGCAGGCCGACGGCCTTCACGCGCAGACCGTGCTTGAGGCCCGCAACTATCTTTTATCTGTACAAAACAAAGTTGATGGAAGTTGGAACGGACGTGTGCGCGATACTGCTTGTGTGCTTGCCGCCTTGCATGCAAGTGACGGCATGGACCGCGCTAACCTGCAGCTGTATTCATCAGACATTAGTTTGCAGCCGCAGCATCCTGCAGCCGGTCAGCAGGTTACGGTTAGTTGCGAAGTGCGCAATACAGGAAGCATTACGGCTGAAAACATAGAGATTGAGCTCTATCTGGGTGACCCTGAAGCAGGGGAACAGTTTCTCGATAGCAGCACCATTGCGCTACTGACAGCAGGCGGCAACGCCGGTGTTCAGTGGACATTTACGTTGAGTGATGAACCGGGTCAGGACAACCTGTATGTTATTGTCGACCCGCAAAACCTTATTCCTGAAATCAGCACTGCAGACAACGTGGCAATAAAAAGTTTTATATCCGGAACATTGCCTGACTTGGTCATCGCGGGCATTGACCTGAGCACTGCGTCGCCGCAGACTAATGAGTCTTTTACGGTTTCAGCGTTGGTTCAAAATCTTGGTGAAAGCGATGTCGGGCCGGTACTGGTTGGGCTGTATTCAGGGAATCCTGCTACCACAGTTGCGCTTCTTGAGGTTGAACTTGACCCTGTTTGCGGTGGTTGCAGCGGCCGGGCTGATTTTGATTTGACGCTGCCTGCCGGTAGCTATGACTATGTTGTTTCAGTTTCAGCAGATGCTGGCGTGGTTGAAGAAAATTTTGATAACAATGATAAAGCTTGCACGTTCACGGTTGGACCGCCAATGAGTTCGGGACTTGACCTTGCGGTTGCGCAATCCGGCATTGTCTTTTCGCCGGCATATCCGCGTGAAGATGAACCAATAAGTATTGCAGCCGCTATCCTCAATCAGGGTGATGTCGCAGCCCAAGATGCAACGGTTGAAATCTACAGCGTTAATGACTTACAGGTCAGTACCCTGCTGCATACATTCAGCGGAGTTGATGTCGACGCCGGTGATAGTGTCAATTTGATACTTGATGGTGTACGGCTTGATCCTGGTAACTATAACATTTTTGTAAGCATAATTGCTTCACCGGCACAGCAGGACATTGCATCTGAGAACAATAGCGCTTCCAAAACACTGAGCGTTTTGGATATTGAAGATGTTGTGGATCTTGGGGTTGATGACCTTACTTTTTCACCGTTCATGCCGCATGCCGGTGATCCAGTATTCGTAAAATTCAGGGTTACCAATCACGGCAATGTCGGCCTTGCTGGAATAACGTTCGGTGTCTATGACGGTGATCCGCGCAACGGCGGTACGCTGGCAATCGATTCCCTCCAGACCTTTGGTTACCTTGATGCAGGTCAGTCGCGCTACGCGAGCGGCGAGTTCAGTACTGCCGGGCGTGGCGGTGAGCAGACGCTGTATGTCTTTGTTGATGCCGCGGGTGCTATTGGCGAAGTGGATGAAGAAAACAATATCACTTCCGGGGCATTCACGGTTGTGCATGATCCGGCCTCCGATATCGCGGTCAATACTAGCGGTTTTGAGTTCTCTCCAGCGCACCCGTCGGTTAACGATGAGGTGAAAATCTACTGTACGGTCTATAACCTGGGTTCGGAGAGTATTTCGGAGTCTTTCCAGGTGGCCCTGTATTCTGCTCAGCCGCAAGATGGCACACGGCCGCTTGCTGTTGCAACGATTGACAACCTCAACGCGCATGCGCACATCACACAAAACTCTGCACAGGCAAGCTGAGTGCCGGAGCAGTCGGTGTGGTTTTGAGTGCCGGTCATTTAGGGAGTAGGTAGCTGTAGGTCGTAACTGGCGGGTGTGCGCTGCACTTCGTGTCCAGGCGCGGCGGATTTTTTGCTGCGGCCCTCTCTAGCCGATAGTTCGGCCGTCTTTATAGTCTGCTACAATTTTTGATTCTAGATAGTGTAACAATGTTCGAACGGCATTAATAGCAAGTATAGCTTCTGGATCTTGTAGGAGTTGCTCATTAGGATGGGCAACGCTAGATTTGTTCCGCAAAGTATTGATCGAATCAATAATATTGGCCATACCTTGTGAGATTCTCTCTGCATGGTTATCACCACTACTCATTTCCTGAAAAGCTCGGTGGTTTTTTCGAAGTAATTTAAACGCTTCGGTCAGTCCCATTGTTTCTGTTGACTCAACACCAACTTTTCGGAGAATGCTTCGGATGTATCCATGTATTGCGGTATGCACACGATCAACGGCACTAACTGGACCGCTTGTTGTGAGGAGATTCTGAGCATCAATAAGTGCCTGTTCGACGGTAGTTGATGCGGATTTCAGTTCTGGCTCTGGCACCATTGATGCTATTTGTCCCAAATCTTGTAGGGGACTTACTGCTACGAAACGGACATAATGTCCAAGCTCTTGAATTGCATCCGATACTATTTTGAGATTGTTTTTTAACTGCCTATTATTGTCTTTCTCGATAATTTCGACATAAGTCTCCATAGGAAGTGTGGCATGCAAAACCGAGAATTCATCACCGAAGAAATTTGTTCCTTCGTGCAATGTCCATGGGTATTCCTCAAGTATTTCGATTGCAACATCGTGTCCTCTAGCTCTAAGAAGACGAATTACGTTTGGGCGGAGAGTCACCCAATCTTCCAAAGGGCTTAGAAGACTAAAATCTTGTGCTCCAATTCCAGAAACGAAAGTTTTCATATTTTTATACTGACTTAATGCGTAACGTTTGAGCTGAGATGGGCGCGATTTTTAGCGCGTTGATTCTTAAGCGATTTGTTAGGAATATCTAACATGGAATTACACGATGCTATCCATGATGCTCGTAGCAATATCGAGAGATGCCTGATCGATGTCGGGCCACTGCGTAATTGGGACACCATCTGTGGGTAGCCCTTGTAGTTCACCAAAGGGGGTAACGGTCCAATCGCATGCCCGCAACACTACGGGTATAACCCGAGCCGAACCATTCTGGTGTCGGCGAAGGGCGATTCCCCCTTCAATCTCAAAGCAGTACCTTGATTCTAAAAAGTGAGGGCTCATAAAGAGCAGAATAACTTGAGCTCTCTCAATTCTATGGTCAATCTGGGTTCGCCATTCGTCACCCGCAGGTATCATCCTGTCATGCCACTTCACGATTTCACCCATGCGCTCGCGCACTACGAGTTGACGCCTGACTTCGTTCATGAGCTCTTCATCTTCATGCGCGTAGGAGAAAAAGATTTCGATCGGACGATTCAAAATCCTTTGCTCGGGAGGTGCGGATGCCGACTGAGGTTGTGTGGCCTGTAACCGGCTTGCAATAGCACGACACCCATCCACTGCTGTGTGACCTGGCCTGTAAGACTCTGCAAACTCAATAAGTTCCTGTAGAACCCTCCCGACTAGCCTGTCGTCTGCAAGGGCCCAGAAGCTACGCATACGGTTTGCCTTGGAGCCGCTATGACCTTCAATGTATCGGGCTTCGTCGATCTCGATTTCGAAGTCTCGGAAGAAGTCAGCAAACGTGCGATCACTAAAGTTCAACACGTAGCCACTGTCCATCTCTAGGAATTCCTCAAGAAGATTCTTTTCCCGAAAATTCAGTGATGCCATCTGTTTCCCATCATCTTTCTATGGATTCCTAACGTTACTCCTCAGGCGCGGCCTTTAGGACGTCATCTACAGGAGATTGTCTGGTTTTTCACCGATTGCCTTTAGCACGATTGTGTGTCTTGCATAACATCTGGCAATTCTTGCGATCTGTGGCACCACCCTTGCTCCATGCTGTTACATGGTCAGCGTCCATTTCTGCGAGCTTCCAGGCCTTACTCTTGTTTGCATCATGCCCAATGGCACAAAGAGGGCAGTTCGATACACCCTTCGCTTCCGCCTTCTTAGTTTGCGATGCATAGACAGATTTCTTGGTCGCTTCGTCAAAAACACGGACATCCAGCAATTTCGTATCGGTTGAACCCCCGAGAATGTATTCGAAGACACCGCGACGTTTTTTAACATACGGGTCGGAATAAAGCCGCTTTACCTCGGCAGAAATTTTAGTTGGATCATATGACTTGACGTGGTATTGCTCGTAGAGCCGTCCCCACTCCAGCCCTTGCATCTCTTTCTCAACATCCCTGAACACGTTCGACACCCAGTCAATTACGCTATTGAAGTAGGTTTTCAGTTCATTGATGCTTCTTTTGGTGCGATGGGCACTCATGTAGCCACCGATATCGCCCTTGCTCACCCAGTCCAGCGCACGCTTTAGGAAGTCCTGCCGGTTTGCTCCGCCTTTGATGTACGCGCTCCATTTTTGGATGTTTGCGTTTTGGCTGTTGCTGAACTCGGCCTTTGCAAGCGTCACGAACAGCCCAGAGTAGATGGCGTTCAGTAGTTCCTGTTCATTTAGTGGCACACCTGAGATGTTGATAGTCTCAAACCACTTCTTGATCTCGCTCTCCGTGCCCTCGCACTCGTAGATCAGCAATTTCGAGTTTCGAATCTTGTCTTGTTGGTCGCCGGGCAGGCTGTCGAAGTTCTTCGGATTACCGTTGTCCATGATCGCGAACTTGTTCGTAACGAACCGTCCGATGCTGGTAATCCGTTGTTGGCCGTCCAATACCTCGAACTTCTCTTCGCTGACTTTGTTGAAGTAGATCAGCCCGAGCGGATATTTCTTGAGAAGGGAGTGAATAACCGCTTGCTCTTTGTTGCCACCGCCATCCGCATAAATATAGTTCCGCTGGTACTCCGGCTGAATTGTAAGCTTTCCTCCCAACCCGTAGAGCCCCTTGCCCTCCAATTGATTGTACATAAACCCGTCGCAGATGTCGGCAACGGTGATGTCTGTTTTCAGTGTAGTATTCACTTTTTCCTCCCTTTTGAAGGCTGCGCATGGCGGCAGTGGCGGATTAGAATGCGCTTAAAAATTACCCGTGCCTGTGGTTCAAGCAGACCAAGCATTCGCATGCCCGGGCTGTAGTGTCCAGTGCCTCCACGGGCACGATATGAATTGATGAATTCTTGCCCAAGGGGACGGACACCAATATCACGCATCATGCTCCCGTCGTCACTGTTTGCGATAATCTCAAACTGGTCAGGATTGTATTTGTTGAGGAACGTAACAGGAACCCCCATGATGCCATCGAAGTCGCTGGGGATTTCCTTGTAAGTGCCAACCTCAATCGCATCGTAGTTTTCGTAGCAGTCGTACGCAGACTTTCCTTTCAGTTTTTTACTGAACTTCAAGTTATCCGCCATAGTCATGAGATTCAAGGGTTCATGGCGACGGCCGTGGTCTAAGTTCGTATACCAACACGAAGTCGATACACGTGCTATTTTCTTACCTGTCTCTTCATCGATGTGGTGAAAGCGCTCCCAGTGGTCAGGTACCTCGAAAAACATTCCTACATTAAAGTTTGTACACCCAAGCCACATCTTATTGTCTTTGATTAGCGGAAAAATTTCTAAGTAGGTGATCGCATTGGTGTTGCCAATGATCAGGAACGTTTTGTTATGCTCCACGAGCTGAGCGAAGTATTCCTTGAACAGCGAGAATGGTGGATTAGTGACCACGATGTCCGCTTGTTTCAGCAGGTTGATGCACTCCTGACTCTGGAAGTCGCCACCTTCCGCGAGAGATCTGCGAGTATGGGGGTTGCTCTCCAGGAAGAGCTTGACATCTTCGATGCCGGTCGCGCCATCTCCGTTGACATCATTCACTTCCTTGATCTCGACGGAGATCGCCTTGGGTTTTTGGCGCTTGCCATTGCCCTCTTCGTACTCAAAGAACGCAAGTTGTTCTCCGGCGATTGGGGAGCCGTCGTAGCTAGTGGTAACGAGTTTTTTCAGCCCGAGTTTGTTAAAGTTGGCGGCGAAATACTTGAAGAAGTTGCTCTCGAAGGGGTCATCGCAGTTGCAGTAAACGACCTTGCCTCGGAAAGTATCGGGGTCGAATTCGAGGTAGGCCTCGACCTCTTTCTGGATGTCAACGTACTGGGTGTAGAACTCGTCCTTCTTTGCCTTTTTCGCGCTTGCTAGAGTCTTATTTGCCATACTGTTTCCCGTTTAGATCATTATCATTCTCATGCCCTAACTATCGAGATACGAACGTTACGCTGCAGCAACTTGTTCGATTGATGTTTAATACATATCAATAGACGTTGACGTAGGCTTTGGCCAGTTCTTCTTGAGAGCGTTATAGATTCTCGTGACATGGTCAAGATCTTTCGCCGCAGCCTCTCCTGAATAGCTATTTCCTGCATCCCAAGTTTCAAAACGAGTGGCCAAATCCTCTTTTTCTACTGCTGCAACAGTGTCAGAAAGATAGGCTATTCCTTGTTTTGTGACTCTCAACTGACGATCTTCAGAGTCGTCCTTTGATGCGATTAGTTTTGCAACATTATCAATAGTGAATTCAGTTGCATTGTTTAAGTCGATTTGCATGTTTTCCTCCATTTTTTTTATCGAACATAAATTATATATAATTTTATATATATTATGGGAGGTTTGGCAAAAGGTAAAGCATTCTTTGTATATGGAGGGGGTAGGGGGGGAACATTTTCAGCTCGTTTTACCATTTTTTTAGCTTCTGCTGGGGCCTACCGATACGCCATCCGCAGCAACAAAAAAGGCAGAACCGATTAAGGTCCTGCCTTTATAGTACTTTGAGTTAGTTAACGGTTAGCTCACAGGCGGGGAAGAAGCGCTAGCGGAGTCCCCTTCCTGTGCAACGTCAAGTTCGACTTGGTTTTGGAGTAATTGCCCACCGCCAAGTTTGCGCACGATTTCAACTTTCTCTATCTTTCGGCGTGCTATGGCAGACACATACTTCGAAAAAATTCCTCCAATAAGGAGTGTGACGAGTATGATGAGCCAATTGAAGTTATAGTCCGAGGGGTTTCTAATAATGTTGGCCACAGCGCCGAGGCCCAGACCACCGAGTGCTCCGCCAACCATTAACCCAAACAGTCCAATCGCCCCGAAAATCGGTCCACATACCCATCCGATAGTTCCGAAGATGACAAAAAATGTAATACCGGCGATCAAGCCGAACCCGCCTCCGATGATAAACTCCCAAGATATTTCCCACCAAGACTTTTCCTCGATGCCCAAGGCGATGGATAGTTGAATAACGACGGACATCATACCCATAAAGATGGCTGCTTCAAGCAACCTGACTGCTAATCTGCGTTTTTCCATTTTTAGCCTCCTTTATTTTGTCGATAATATGATATATAGAACTTTGCATTTTATAGCCATAGACGTCAATACTTATTTCAATTTTATATAAATTAGTCAAACAGATTACTGTCTATCCTGCATTTTATATTAATTCTTTTTCTGAGAGAGGGGTGGGTAGGAGGGGAAGTACCCCCGTGCGAGCGAATGTTATACCACCTGTGGCAACTTTCAATTTTAAGCTCGTTTTACCATTTTTGTTGTTCAGCTGGCATCGACTATTTTGCATTCCGGATTAGCCAAAGCCGCACTGCACAAATATCTACATTGTCCTTTTGTGGATCGCAGCAAGCCAGTGAGATTTTGAGTGCCGGTCGTATACCGGTCATTTGGGGAACATATAGCTGCACGGCGCATGTGCTGCTTGTGAGTTTCTAGGCGGGCGATAGCCCTTGCTTTCTGGTGGAGAAGAGATATGTACTGTTAATACTGGCATTCTGCCGCATATTGTTTTGGGAAAGAATACTGTCGCTCTCGCTCAAAAATGCTTTAGGCAAGGCTAGCCTCCGCTGCTCAGTTTTTACTGCAGAGCATGTATATGAGGCTACGAATCCGAAGGCCACATGTTCGAATCATGTATGGCGCACCAGTAAAATTAAGCACTTACAGCTTTTCGGCTGTAGGTGCTTTTTCATTTACCTGAATCTGTCCAGCTATAGTCCAGCCCTGTAGGTTTATGGAGTGCTTTTCAGCATCATGGAAAACGACGCCCTGAACGTAAAAAAAGGCAGAGCCGATTAAGACCCTGCCTTATATATCAACAATGGCATTGCAGGTTTCTTAACGTTCCATTAGCTCCGGCGGGCATAGTTTTTTAGGCCCGTTGACAATATCTTCATACATTATTGCTTCAGCAAGATAATCGCCTAACTGAATCCTTACTGTTATAGGACAAGCCAGACCAGTAAAATTAATATTTTTGGCGGAACATTTCAATTTACCTGTGTTGGTATTAAACGAGCATTTTGCGACAGGGTCTGTTTTGTTGTTAGTATATGTTTTTGGTGGTTTGAATTGCCCCTTTTTTATGTAAGCAGCCCTAATAGGGAAACTGGCACGGGTTAGGCTGGGGTTTGGTATATGTTCAGCTTTTATGGAAATAATTAAATCATCGCCAATTGCATTATTGAAATCCGCTTGAGTAGCATCAAACGAACCTGAAAGTGTAATGCTGTCTCTGTTGTCTTTGCCTGCCTTGATTTTGCATTTATTGATTATTATAGAACCACTGAGCACACATGAACCGTCCTCACATGCATACTCTATGTCGCACTGCCCATCCTCCAAACATTCAACACAGCGGTCATTAAATTCATCGCAAACAGGTGTAATGCCCTCGCAGGGATCTCCAACTCCGCATACACCGTCAGTGCAAATCGGCACACTTGTGCAATATTGACCGCCATCTGTGCAGTGAGAATTGTCGATGCACTCGACACAAAAATTATCTACGCAATAACCAGAGGTGCAGTCAGTATCGATAGTGCATGTAGCAGCTACTCCGGTTCTGGCATTATTCTGCCTAAACATCGGCCATGAACCGCTATCGCCCTCTGCTGCATTCAGGCAGTAAAGCTTGTTATCAGAACTGCCCACGTACACATACCCCCCTGATACTGCAGGGTAGGAATATACATGACCTCCAATTGTAAACTCCCATTCTTTTGCACCTGTAGCCGCATTCAGGCAGTAAACCTCGCCAGACAAAAATCCCACATACACATACCCCCCTGATACGGCAAGGGAGGAGGGGCTGTGGGGAGTTATAAACTCCCATTCTTTTGCACCTGTAGCCGCATTCAGGCAGGAAACCTTGCTCTTAGGACTGAACACGTACACATACCCCTCTGATACTGCTGGGGAGGAGTCCACAATATTTCCGATTGTATATTCCCATTCTTTTGCACCTGTAGCCGCATTCAGGCAGTAAACCTTGCCATTCCAACTTCCCACATACACATACCCATCTGATACTGCTGGGGAGGACTCTACATTACCTCCAGTTGTAAATTCCCATTCTTTAGCACCTGTAGCCGCATTCAGGCAGTAAACCTTTACATCATGACTTCCCACATACACATACCCATCTGATACTGCAGGGGAGGACTCTACATTACGTCCAGTTGTAAATTCCCATTCTTTTGCACCTGTCGCCGCATTCAGGCAGTAAACCTTTCCATCATGACTTCCCACATACACATACCCATCTGATACTGCTGGGGAGGACTCTACACTACCTCCAGCTATAAACTCCCATTCTTTTGCACCTGTAGCCGCATTCAGGCAGTAAACCTTTCCATCATGACTTCCCACATACACATACCCATCTGATACTGCCGGGGAGGAGTCCACACCACCTCCAGTTGTAAACTCCCATTCTTTTGCACCTGTCGCCGCATTCAGGCAGTAAAGCTTGTTATCAGAACTGCCCACGTACACATACCCCCCTGATACTGCAGGGGAGGAGTCCACACCACCTCCAGTTGTAAATTCCCATTCTAATTGCCCTGGCTCAGCAGCTGCAAAGGAATTGAAAGAAATAACACAAACAATTGCCAGCAAAAAAAGTACCGCCCTTTTTACTTGTTGCATAGCAGACTCTCTCTTAGTGTTCAAAAGGTTTGTATTTCAAGGCTATAAGAACTCTATTAACCGCGATATATGTCATTATATCGTTGATGCCCTCTCCGATGATTTAAGAAGCTTTATTGTGAGGGGTTTTAGCAAAAATAACATTTTATCTACTGAAATCCAATACAATCGTATAAGGCAGCTTTTTCAATCAAGCCTATGATTTCCTATATTGAAATGATTTTTTAAGTAATTCTTTTCTGAGAGGCACCCTATACGGGGAACACCCCCCCATGCGTTGAATGTATATACCACTTGTGTCAGCTTTCACTTTTCATACTTGTGGGGTTTTATAGGTGGGTAGGTCAAAAAGAAAATGATAGGCTCAGACACGCAGTATAAACTCCAACGGCCCCCGGCTTAACCGCCGGGGGTAAGTCATCTACCCTTGTAAAAACAGTTAAAAAAATGGCTTTAGCGGCAAGTGATGGGGGAATTAATAGAAAAAATTAAATGTGCTGTATCTTTGCACTATACAAAACACACGGCCTATTCTCTAATTCTAGCTTGGTTTTCGGTAGTTTTTTTATTAAAGCCTACTGCGCTTGATATTAAAAAAAGCATTTAATTCTTCTGGACAGCCTTACCATCTTTAAATTGGCCAACATATTTTTTCCCATTTGGCCAAGTATATGTGCCCTGGCCGTTCATATTATCATCTTTAAATTGGCCAACATATTTTTTCCCATTTGGCCAAGTATGTGTGCCCTGGCCGTTCATCTTACCATCTTTAAATTGGCCAACATATTTTTTCCCATTTGGCCAAGTATGTGTGCCCTGGCCGTTCATATTATCATCTTTAAATTGGCCAACATATTTAGGGCCGTTTGGAGCCGTATATGTTCCTTGTCCGTTTCTCTTGTCATCTTTAAATTGGCCAACATATTTATGACCATCTGAGTAAGTATATGTTCCTTGTCCGTTTCTCTTGTCATCTTTAAATTGGCCAACATATTTATGACCATTTGAGTAAGTATGTGTGCCCAAACCATGTCGATTACCATTTAGAAGCTCTCCTCGATAATGCCCTCCATTTGGCATCCCGCCATTATAGTGTTGTGGTGATGCATCCGAAGAAACATTAGCAGTTGTTCCTTGCGGGCTTACATAGCGATTGTTTTTCCACTGACCAGTTAATACAGTCCCATTTGCTGTTGTAAGTGTCCCTGTTCCATCAAATTGGTCGTTTTTCCACTGACCAGTTAATACAGTCCCATTTGTGGCCGTAAATGTTCCCTGTCCATGTCTCGCTCCATTCTTAAACTGCCCGACGTAACTTTTTCCATTTGTGTAAGTAGCTGATCCAAAACCATGTGCAACGTTATTTAACATTTCTCCCTTATAAAATACACCGTTTGACAGCTTACCATTATACTGCCTCAGCGAATTATCCCCACCAGAGTTAGCTTCTTGTGCATTATTAATGTTAACCGTCGTTCCCCTGGGCCCTTCAATTTTATTTTTAATCCCGCTATCAATCGATTGTCTTATTGCCTGCTTCATCAGTGATTGTAGGAATGGATTTTTATTTAGATCCCCTGCATTAACACGCCCAACTAGAACAAAAACAATCACAATAAAAATTGCAATTGAAATTGAAATATTTTTCAAAATCACCATAAGGCTCCTTTTCTATAAATGACCAAAGCTAGTTTTGATTCTTTCTTTTGCGATTCTGCTAATCATATCAAGAATTTTATTGCAGTCAAACACAATCTCTCAGAGCAGCTTTCAACAACTCCGGCACCGGACGTTGTCCGTTATCTTCCGCAACTTCGCTCTTTATCTCACAATCTAACCGCTCAACCTCTCGATCAATCCAGTCTATGACTTCCTGCATGATAATCTCCTGTAAGGATGAGGGGTTGGGGTCGGACCACGAGAATAACGTATAAGTATTTGTTATCACACTATAAAATTATAAGGCCACTATGGTAATATGGGCTTAGAGGGCACTTTTTCATAGTAAAAAGTATGGTTTAAGAAAAA